>Ga0207691_10000016_pt1 | contig 141024 bp, 147 predicted proteins | sample KBSM13metaG_FD_184327 | JGI IMG/M metagenome (GOLD analysis project Ga0207691, IMG submission 184327) | Miscanthus rhizosphere microbial communities from Kellogg Biological Station, Michigan, USA - KBS M1-3 metaG (SPAdes) (version 2) | ecosystem: Host-associated > Plants > Roots > Rhizosphere...
GCTGACCTGGATTGTGCGCGGCAAGGGCACGGTGGACCTCACCGCAGGCTCGTGCCGCGTCGGCCACGTGACGAAACGCGTGACGATTTAGTCTGCGGCGAGTCTGCTTGCGAGCGTCGGCGTGTGGATCGGCGCCGGCGGTACCCCTCTCGCGGGCTTCAGTGTTCAGGCGCCCGCGAGAGGGGTAACACCGTCACCGATTCTGTGGGCATCTGCGAGTAGTCGACACACGCGATCCTTCGGCGAAGGCTTACGCGTCGTGGGCAGGGGTACCCTCACGCGGGCGCCTGAACACTGAAGCCCGCGGGAGGGTACCCCTGCCCGCGACGACACAAGCCACAACCGAACCTACGTCCACCAGTAGCGCGTGAGGTGGAAGAACACGGGCGCCGCGAAAACCACCGAATCGAGGCGGTCCAGCATGCCGCCGTGGCCCTCGATCAGGTCGCCCCAGTCCTTCACGCCGCGGTCGCGCTTGATCGCCGACATCACCAGTCCGCCGAAGAAGCCCATCACGTTGATGGCGAGCGCCATCAGTGCCGCCTGCCACGGGTTGAACGGCGTGATCCACCACAGCGCCGCGCCGAGGATCGTCGCCGACAACACGCCGCCCGCCAGCCCCTCCACCGTCTTCGACGGCGAGATCGCCGGCGCGATCTTGCGCCGCCCGAAGAGCTTGCCCCAGATGAACTGGAAGACGTCGCTCGACTGCACGACCAGCACCAGGAAGACGATCAGCAGCGCGTTGCGTCCCTCGTAGCCCGGAATGCGCAGGTTGAGCAGCGCCGGCACGTGCGACAGGCAGTAGACGCAGATCATCAGCCCCCACTGCACCTTCGCCGTCCGCTCGAGGAAGCGCGTCGTGTCGCCGGCAAGCACGCCGGCGATCGGCAGCAAAAGGAACGCGTAGACGGGGATGAAGATCGAATACAGCCCGTACCAGTCGGTCCATATCAGCACGTACTGCAGCGGCAGGATCACGTAGAAGCTCGTGGCCAGCGCGTCGTGGTCGGCGCGCCGCGTGTACGTCAGCGTGATGAACTCGCGCAGCGCCGCGAACGACGCGAAGAAGAACAGCAGCATCACACCCGCGCGCCCGAACAGGAACGCCACGCCGATCACCGCCACCATCACCCACCAGGCGTTGATGCGCGCGCGGAGGTTGTCGATCACGCCATGCGCGGCACCGCGCGCGACGTAGCGCTTCAGCAGCGCCGCCGCGATCGTCGCCACGACCAGCACGAGGCCGATGCCGATGAAGAGGTCGAGCGTCTGCTGCTGCGGGCTCCGGCCCATCACATCTCCGCCGGCGACAGCGCCAGCAGCGCGTTGCGTGTCCGCGCGACGAACGCGTCCTTGTCTTCGCCTTCCTGCAGCTTCAGCGCCGTTCCGAACGTGAGCGTGCAGAGCAGCGGCACGGGCAGGATGCGTCCCTTCGGCATCACACGGCTCAGGTTCTCGATCCAGACCGGGACGAACTCGACGTCGGGGCAGGCGGCGGCCAGCCAGTAGATGCCGCTCTTGAACGGCTGCAGGCGCGCATCGCCGACGTTCCGCGTGCCTTCGGGGAAGACGATCAGCGCATCGCCGCCTTCCAGCGCCGCCGCCATCTTCCTGATCGGGTCTTCCCGGCGCGCGTCGCGGTTGCGGTCGATCAGCACGGCGCGAAACAGCCGGTGGGCGACATAGCGCCGCAGGCGGTCCCTTTCCCAGTAGTCGAGACCCGCCACCGGCCGCGTGCGCTCCCGCAGGTCCTGCGGCAGGCACGCCCACACCAGCGCGAAGTCGCCGTGGCTCGAATGATTCGCGTAGTAGACGCGGGGACCGGCCTTCGGCGCCCCGCCGGCCCACAGCGCGCGGACGCCTGTCAGCACGCGCGCGAACCCGCAGATGGCGGCGGCGCCGAGGCGATCGAGCACGAGCGACATCGCCGCCCGCTAGCCGTAGTGGAGCTGGACGGCGGCGATGATGATCAGCACGATCTGCATCACGACGGCCACGCCGAGCGCGCGCAGCAGCGTGAGCGCGCCGCGGCACCGCGTGCCGACGTCGCGGCCGGCCTTGGCGGCGGGCAGCAGTCCCAGCGCCAGCATCGCCCGATCGAACGCGGCGAGGTCGAGCTCGCCGCGCCGGCCTTCGTCGGCGAGCCGGCTGAACAGCGCGGCGTCGAATGCGATGCGGTACGCGAGCCATTGCGCGAGAGCGCCGAGGCCGAGCGTCACGGTCCATAACGCCATGGCCGGGACGCCGCCGACGAAGCCTGCCAGCGCCATGCCCGCGGCCGCGATGACGGAGAGTCCCGTCGTGAGCGCGCGCAGGGTCCGCGCGGCGCACAGCGCGTCGCTGCAGAGCGCAAGCTGGCGCAGCGCGTCGGCGGGATCGAGTATTTCCTGACGATGGCTCATCGTGCGCGAGCCAAGGGTGCCAGCAGGGCCGCGTGACCCGCGTCGAGGACGACCTCCGCGCGGGCGGCGCGAACGCGCAGCAACGCCGCGTCCACCGACGGCGCGCGGCCGGTGGCAAGGAGCCACGCCGCCACTGCGCAGGCGCTACGCGAATAGCCCAGCGCGCAGCAGACGAGCACGGGCCCGTCGGCGCGCAGCGCCTCGATCGCCGCGGAGGCGCCCGCCAGCGCGTCCGTCGGCGGCATCGTGAGATCGAGCACGGGGAAGGACGCGACCCGCCGCGACGTGACGGGCAGCGGCATCTCCGCCGCGAGGTCGACGACGGCGGCGAACGGCGAGCGCTCGAGCTCGGTGGCGCCCGGCGAGCGTCCGATCCATACGCCGTCGCCGACGTGCGAAGGCTGCGGATGCTTGCGCGTCCAGGCGCGCGCGTTGATCCAGGCGCCTGCCAGATACGGCGCCAGCAGCCAGCGCGCCGCGAGGCTCGCGCGGCCACGGGCGTCCTTCTGGAAGCCGCCCGCGCCGACGGCCGCATAGAACAGCGCGACGAACGCCAGCGACGACGCCGGCCACAGCAGCCACAACGCGGCGCCGCGCGCGATGGCTGCGATCGCCACGCACGCAAGCGCACCCGCCGCGTACCAGCCGGCGAGCCGCCAGCGGCGCGGATCGCGCGTGACGTGCCAGAGGCGCCACGGACGCTGCGCCGCGTCCGCGGGCCACAGCCACAGGCACAGCCAGCCGAGCGCGAAGCCGGTGGGGAGGTCGATGAAGTGGTGCTGGTAGGTGGTCAGGACGGACGCGCCGATCAGCGCGAACGCCGCGTCGACGACGACCCGCAGCGCGCCGCTCACCTTGCGCACGTAGAGCGACCACAGGATCACGGCGAGCGCGATGTGCAGCGACGGCAGCTGGTTGAACGGCCGGTCGAACCCGAGCAGCACGTCGAACAGCGTGCCGAAGATGCCGTCCGCCGGCGGATGGACAAATGTGAAGCGGTGCGGGAACGCGACGAAACACGCGACGGCGATCACCTGCGCGGTGAGCAGCCGCAGCGCGTGCGTGTCGAGCTCGCGGCGCGACACGCACAGGAACAGCGACAGGCCGTACAGCGCGTCGATGATCCAGTACGGCACGATCGTCCACGGCCAGAACGGGAGGCGTCGTTCCCAGTCGAACACGATCGACGGCACGTCGGCGCGCACCGACGCCGTCCAGTTGGCGAACGCGTAGGTGCCGAAGAAGAACGGGGCCAGCAGCAGGAGCCAGCCGGACGCGCGGCGCCAGGGGATCATGAGATCCGGCGTGCGACCGACACCGTGAAGATGCCCCACTCGTCGATCCGCTGGTCGATCTTGCTGAATCCGGCACGCGCGACGAGCTGGTCGAGCTCCGCCTGCGTGCGCCGCCGCATCACCCATGCCGCGCCGCCGCGGTGGCTGGTCAGCGCGCGGGCGATGAGCTCGAGCTGCGGGTGCCAGGGCTGCCCGGTGTAGAGCAGGATGCCGCCGGGCGGAAGCGCGTCGGCCATGCCCGCGAGCGACACGGCCACCTGCGTGTTGTCGGGAAAGAGCTCGTAGAGGCCGGAGACGATGCCGATCGTGGGCCGCGGCACGAGGGCCGCCAGGCTCGCGCGGTCGAAGGCATCGCCTTCGACGAAGCGCGCGATCCGCTCGAGCTGGCGGGTGCGGATCAGCGCGTTGCCCTGCTCGACGTTGAGCTTGCCGTAGTCGCGCAGCAGGACGGAGTCGGGCGGGGCCGGCGCGCGGTCGAGAGAGTCGAGGACGTAGCGACCGTGCCCGGCGGCGATGTCCACGATGTGCACCGGCAGCCCCGCGGCGCGCACGCGCGCCATCGCCTGTCCCAGCAACTCCTCGAGGTGAAGCTTGCGCTGGCGGATGCCGCGCCACCCGATGGAGTCGAGGTAGTTGCGATCGATCGCGCGCCCTAGCGCCGTGACGCCGCGCGCCTGGTTGCGGTAGACGTAGTCGAGCGTGCTGCCGGAATCGAAGCCCGTGCGATGGCCGAGCGCCACGCCCTCGGACAGCGCGCCGCCGAACCGCAGGCCGGCGCGCGTCGCGGACCAGTACAGGCCGCGCGGCGACAGCACTGGCAGCGGCGCGGCCAGCGCCTTCGCCTCGTCATAAGTGGCGCCCGCGACGTCCGCGTGGCGCAGGTCGGGCGGCGCGACCGGTGCGGCGAAGCGGCCGAGCAGGAAAGAGCGCGCCATCGCCACGGCCCTGGCGCGGTCGAGCTCGCCCAGCGTGTCGTGATGGAAGCCTTCCAGCACGTGCCACTCCTTCACCGGCGTGCCGAGACGCTCGAAGAACGCGCGCTGCGGCGCCTCGTGCACCACCCAGTCGGCGCCGGACACCAGCACCTGCGTGGGCACGACGATCGCCTGCGCGTCCGCCACGATGCGCTCAGCCGTTTCGTACAGGCCGAGCAGCAGGCGCACGGAGATGGGCCGCGTGATCAGCGGATCGGCGTCGTAGCTCGCGATGCGCGCGGGATCGTGCGTCAGGAACTTCGCCTTCACGTAGCTGTTGACCTGGAAGTTGCCGCGCAGCCGGTACATCAGCGCGAGGCCTGCGCGCGCGAAGGGCACGTACAGCTTGACCTTGAACGCGGGGGAGGCGAGCACCATCGCGCGGATCCGCGGCGCGTAGTCGTGCACCCACGCGGCGGCGAGCACGGCGCCCACGCTCTGCGCGACGACGGCGACATCCTCGATCGCAAATCCGTGCGCGGCGGCGACGTGCTCCGCGAAGGCCTGCATGTCGCGCACCATGAACGCGAGGCTCGGCGCGTCGCCGCGCGGCCCCGGCGAGCGGCCGAGGCCGCGCGCGTCCCACGCGAAGAAGTCGAGGTCCGGCAGGCCGAATTCGTCCGGCAGGTGCGCGAGGCGGCCCGAGTGCTCGTGACCGCGATGGAACAGCAGCACGGCGCCCCGCGCCGGCTGCACGGGCGCCGGCCAGTGCCGGTAGAAGAGCTCGGTGCCGTCGTGGCTCCGGAACGTGGCTTCGACCACGCGCCTGGCCATCGCGCGCGCGTCGGCGACGTCGTTCATGCCGAAGTCCCCGCGGTTTCGGCGAGCGCGCCGCGCACCCGGTTGACGATCGTCAGCGCCAGCAGCGCCGCAAGGATCGGCATCAACCAGGCCAGCGCGTCCGGCAGCCCGGGCGACACGCCGATCCACAATCCGAGCGCGCCGAACACGAACGCGCGATCGCTCTTGCCCATCGGTCCGTCGTAGCGGCGCGATGCGCCGATCAGCGGGCCGAGGAGGCCTGCGAGCTCGCTTGCCACGGCGAGCACGATCACCGCGGCGACCCACGGGGGCGCGAACGGCGCGATCAGCGCGAAGGGCGCGTAGAGCGCGGCGTCGGCGAGCACGTCGCCGAGCTCGTTCAGGCAGGCGCCGAGGCGGCTGCGCTGGCCGAATTCACGCGCAAGCATGCCGTCGAGCGCATTCATCGCCATGCGCACGATCATCCACAGCGGAACCAGCAGGAACGCGCCGCGGCCTTCCGGCGCGCGCAATGTGAGCGCGGCGCCGAGCGCGATCGACACGGCAGCCGCCGCGAGCGTGACCTGGTTGGCGGTGACGCCGCCGCGGGCCAGCGCTGCCGCGGCGGGGCGCAGGAATGCCTGGAAACGCGGCTTCAGCGCGTAGATCGACAACTTGGACATCCTCCCCCGAACGGGCCCTGTTGCCGGTGCCCGCGCGCAGTTTACTCCTGCGCGCCCCGTATCAAGGTTCCTCGTAGAGCGCCGCCTTCGCGCGGGCGATGACGTCATCCTCAGGCGCGCCGGCAGCGGCGGCCGGGGCATCGGTGTCCTGCCGCGACCTGCGTCCGCGGATCAGCAGCAGCCAGATACCGCCGCCCGCGAGCAGCAGCAGGAGCGGGCCGAACCAGAGCAGCCACGTCACCGATTTCACCGGCGGGTTGTAAAGCACGAAATCGCCATAGCGCGCGACGAGATAGTCCTTGATCTCGGCGTCGGACTTGCCCGCGACGGCGAGCGCGCGCACTTCGCGGCGCAGGTCGCCGGCCAGCGTGGCGTCGGAGTCGGCGAGCGTCTGGTTCTGGCATACGAGGCAGCGCAGCTCGGACTCGAGCTTGCGCAGGCGCGCGTCGAGCGCGGGATCGGCCGGCTGGGCCTCTGCCGCGAACGCCGCGCACGCGAGGGCCGCCATCAGGAGCCGGCGCACGATCATGACTTCTGCAGCGCGCGGACCAGCGGCAGGATCTTCTGCTCCAGCGATTCGACCGACACGGGGCCGATCTGCTTGAAGCGGATGATGCCCTGCTTGTCGACGACGAACGTCTCGGGCACGCCGTAGACGCCCCAGTCGATACCGGCGCGGCCGTCCTGGTCGATCACCGAGAGGCTGTACGGGTTGCCGTTCTGCGTCAGCCATTCACGGCCGTCCGCGGGCTTGTCCTTGTAGTCGAGTCCCACGACCGGCACGACGTTCGCCTTGGCGAGCTGCATCAGCAGCGGGTGCTCGGTGCGGCACGAGACGCACCACGACGCCCACACGTTCAGCAGCCACACCTGGCCCTTCAAATCGGCCGTCGCGAAGCGCTTGCCGGGCGCGTGCAATTGCTCCAGGTCGAATGCCGGCGCGGGCTTGCCGATCAGCGGGGAGGGCACCTCGCGCGGATCGAGCGACAGTCCCACCCACAGGAAGACGAGCAGGACCGTGAAGACCGCGAGCGGAACGAGATAGCGGAGCGCCTTCACTGCGCGGCCGCCGCGCCGCCCGCGAGCTCTGCGAACTTGCGCTTAACGGCCAGCCGGTAGCGGCGATCGGACACCGCGAGGAAGCCGCCGAGCGCCATCAGGAACGCGCCGCCCCAGATCCAGTCGATGAACGGCTTGACGTAGATGCGCACGCCCCACGCGCCGCCGACGTTGTCGGCAGTGACGGGTTCGCCCAGGGAGACGTAGCGGTCGCCGAGGACGCCTGCGCTGATCGCGGCCTCCGTCATCGTCTGGCCCGACGCTTCGTACAGGCGCTTCTCCGGCCGCAGCGTGCCGCGCGGCGCGCCGTCGCGCGTGACCTCGACGTTGCCGACGAGCGCGCGGTAGTTGGGGCCGGGCTTCGGCTCGATGCCGCGGAACGTGAACGTGTAGCCGCCCACGAGCACGCTCTGCCCGACGTCGAGCCGCACGTCCTGCTCGATCTGGTAGCTCTTCACGAGCGTGACGCCGACGATGAACACGGCGATGCCGAGGTGCGCGACCAGCATGCCGTACCACGCGGGCGCGTTGGCGCCGAGCTTGGCGGCGAGGCCGCGCTGCGGTGCGCTCGCCAGGCGCTGGCCGATCGCCGCCGCCGTGGCTGCCGCCACCCACGCCGCCAGCAGGATGCCGAGCGCCGTCCACGCCGACCAGCGGCCGAACGCGAACGGCAGCAGGATGGCGGTGACCACCGCGACCGCCGCCGCCCACTTGAGGCGCGTCCACAGCGCCGGCAGCGACGCCTTGCGCCAGGCCGCGATCGGGCCGATGCCCATCAGGAACACGAGCGGCGTCATCAGCGGCACGAACACAGCCTCGAAGTACGGCGGCCCGACCGAGATCTTGCCGAGATCGAGCGCATCGATGAACAGCGGATAGAGCGTGCCGAGCAGCACGCTCGCCATCGCGACCACCAGCAGGATGTTGTTGGCGAGCAGCATCGATTCGCGCGACACCGGCTCGAAGCCGCCGCCGGTGCCGACGGCGCCGGCGCGCGCCGCGTAGAGCGCGAGCGAGCCCCCGATGACGATCGCCAGGAACGCCAGGATGAAGACGCCGCGCGCGGGATCGGTGGCGAAGGCGTGCACCGACGTGAGCACGCCCGAGCGCACGAGGAACGTGCCGAGGAGCGACAGCGAGAACGCGACGATGGCGAGGAGCACCGTCCAGCTCTTGAACACGCCGCGCTTCTCGGTCACCGCCAGCGAATGGATCAGCGCCGTGCCCACGAGCCACGGCATGAACGAAGCGTTCTCGACCGGGTCCCAGAACCACCAGCCGCCCCAGCCGAGCTCGTAGTAGGCCCAGCCGCTGCCGAGCGCGATGCCGAGCGTGAGGAAGCACCATGCGACCGTCGTCCAGGGCCGCGACCAGCGCGCCCACGTGGCGTCGAGCCGTCCGCCCAGCAGCGCCGCGATCGCGAACGCGAACGCCACCGAGAATCCGACGTAGCCCATGTAGAGCATCGGCGGGTGGATGACCATGCCCGGATCCTGCAGCAGCGGATTCAGGTCGCTGCCTTCCGCGGCGGCCGGCACGAGCCGCGCGAACGGATTGGACGTCAGCAGCAGGAAGAGCAGGAAGCCGACGGCGACCCAGCCCATGACGGCGAGCACCCGCGCGAGCACGATCGTGGGCAGATTGCGCGAGAACAGCGTGACGGCGCCGGCCCAGCCCGTCAGCATCAGCAGCCAGAGCATCAGCGAGCCCTCGTGCGAGCCCCAGGTGGCGGCGAAGCGGTAGTAGACCGGCAGCCGCGAGTTCGAATGCTGCGCGACGTTCTCGACCGAGAAATCGCTGACGACGAAGCTCCAGGCGAGGCACCCGAACGCGAACGCGACCAGCACGAAAAGGACGCGGGCGGACGGCCGCGCGACCGCCATCAGCGCGACGTCGCGGCGGGCGGCGCCGATCAGCGGCAGCGTGCCGAGCGCGAGCGCCACGAGCAGCGACACGATGAGCGCGAAGTGTCCGAGTTCGGGAATCATTTCGGCGCGGACCCGGTGGTCTTGAGGCTCGGCATCGTCGTTCCTTTCTGCGCCTGCTCGAGGGCGGCCTTCGCCTCGGGCGGCATGTAGTTCTCGTCGTGCTTGGCGAGCACCTCGCTCGCGCGGAACGTCCCGTCGCCGGCGAGGGTGCCCTGCGCCACCACGCCCTTGCCCTCGCGGAAGAGGTCGGGGAGGAGACCGGTATACACGACCGGAATCGTCTTGGCGGTGTCGGTGACGCGAAAGCGCACCGTCAGCGAATCGCTGTCGCGCGTGAGGCTCCCCGATTCGACGAGACCGCCGATCCGGAACGGGCGGCCCCGCGGCGCTTCGTTGGCCACCACCTGCGTCGGCGTGAAGAAGAAGACGAGGTTGGACTGGAACGCGTTCAGCACCAGCGCGGTGGCGACCCCCAGCACGGCCACACCCGCGCCGATCCAGGCGAAGCGCCGCTGGCGCGGCGTCACGAGAGGCTTCCCGGGTCGAGCGTCGCGCGCGTGGTGATGGGCATCTCGGGCTCGGCCAGCCGCGCCTCGATCAGCATCCGGCGGCGGCGCGCGCGCAGCATCAGGATTTCCACGGCGACGACGAGCGCGGTCACACCGTACGCCATCCACACGTACCAGCCATAGCCGCCCATCGCGATGAACGCGCTCATGACGGCATCAGCCGGCGCATTTCCGGCAGGTGCGAGATCCACACCGCGCCGCGCTCGCGCTCGATGATGATAGACGCGACGCGCGCGAGCGCGACGGCGATCGCATACGCCCACGCGGCCAGCGACATCAGCAGCAGCCCGGTGAGCATGATCGACGCCATCTTCGGCGCGGCCGTCATGCTGATCGTCGAGCCCTGGTGCAGCGTGTTCCACCATTGCACCGAGAAATAGATGATCGGCACGTTGACGGCGCCCACGAGCGTGAGCACCGCGCAGGCCTTGTCGCCGCGGCGCGGATCGTCGATGGCGTTGCGCAGCGCGATGATGCCGAAGTAGAGGAACAGCAGGATGAGCTCGGACGTCATCCGTGCGTCCCACGCCCAGTACGTGCCCCACGTGGGACGGCCCCAGAACGCGCCGGTCCACAGCGCGATGAACGTCATCAGCGCGCCCGTGGGTGCGAGCGCCTGCGCCATCATCGCGGAGAGCCGCGTGTTGTAGCCGAGCGCCAGCGCGCTCCAGAACGCCATGACGAGATAGATGAACATCGACATCCACGCAGCCGGCACGTGGATGAAGATGATCCGGTAGGCGTCGCCCTGCTGCGCATCGGTGGGCGCCACGACGAGGCCTACGGCGAGCCCCGCGATCGCGAGCACGGCCGCGGCCGCGCCGAACCACGGCGCCAGCCGGCGCGCGACCGGGTAGAACGCGGCGGGCGCGGCGTAGCGGAAGAAGGTCGAGGCCATCGGCAGCGAAGTCAATCCAGGGCGATGCGCAAAGCGGCTGCGCAGGCGAGCGGGGCGCCGGTGAGCGCGATCAGCAATCCCGCCGCCAGCAACGAAAAATTCGCGCCGGCACCGAGCCCGGCACGCACGGCGTCGACCGCGCCGGCGCCGAAGATCAGCACCGGCACGCACAACGGCAACACCAGCAGCGCGAGCAAGCCGCCGCCGCCGCGCAGGCCCAGCGTGAGCGCGGCGCCGATCGCGCCCAGCAGCGACAGGATCGGCGTGCCCAGCAGCAGGCCCGCGGCCAGCGTCCAGAGCGCCGGCGCCTCCAGCGCGTATTGCAGGCCCAGCAAAGGCGCCAGCACCGCCACCGGCAAGCCGGTGGTGAGCCAGTGCGCGGCTATTTTACCGGACACGAGTGCCGGCAACGACCACGGCGAGCCCGCCATCTGCTCCAGCGTGCCGTCGGCGAAGTCGACGGCGAAGAGCCGTGGCAGCGACAGCAGCGACGCCAGCAGCGCCGCCACCCACAACACGCCCGGTCCGAGGTTGGCGAGCAGCGTTCGCTCCGGCGTGGTGGCGAGGGGGAAGAGCGTGACCACGATGACGTAGAACAGCAGCTGCACCCCGAGTTCCGCCCGTGACCGGAACGCGAGCTTCAGGTCGCGGGCGAGTGCCCAGCCGAACGCGGGCGCGACGGCGCCTGTCGCCGCGCGGTCGAGCGGCAGCGCGGCGGCGGGCGTCATGGGCGCGCCGTCCCGACCTCGATCGTCGCGCAGCGCGCGGGCGGCAGCGCGAGCGGCTGGTGCGTGGCGATCACCGCGGCACCGCCCGCGGCCAGGTGCTCGTCGAGCATCGCCGCCAGCAGCGCGGCGCCGTCGGCGTCGAGCGCCGTCGCGGGCTCGTCCAGCACCCACAGCGGTTTCTGCAGCAAGCGGAGGCGCGCGAGTCCCACGCGGCGCCGCTGACCCTGCGACAGCACCCGCGCCGGCAGCTGGCGCTGCCGCGTGAGCGCGACGTCGTCCAGGGCCCGCGCGAGATCGTCCGGCGCGGCGCGCATGCCGGCCAGCGCGACGAGCGAAGCGAGGTTCTCGAGCGTGGTCAGCTCGTCCTTCAGCGCGTGGAGATGGCCGTGGAACACGACCGCTTCACGCAGGCGCGGGTCGAACGGCGCCATCGCGTCGCCGTTCCAGCGCACGGCGCCGGACGAGGGCGCGGACAGCCCCGCGAGGATGCGGAGCAGCGTCGTCTTGCCGCTGCCGTTGGCCCCGGTCACGGCGAGCGCACGGCCGGCGTCGACGTGAAACGACAGGCCGCCGAAGAGCTTGGCGTAGCCGCGCGCGCCGGCGAGGTCGTGCGCTTCGAGCGTCACGGCACGACGTCGCCGATGACCACCCGCACATCGGCCGCGCCCGGTGCGAGCGGCGCGCTCACGCCGCGGACGTCGCCGGGCTGCGTGATCGCGTTGCCGGATTTGGAGACGCGTGCCTCGACCACGACCTTCGGCGTCGTCGACAGCTTCATGCCCGGCGCCATGCTCATCGAATCGTCGAGGCGAAACGCCCGCGGCAGCTCGGCCGCGCGGAAGCGCTGCACGGCGAGCGGCATCCGCGGACCTTCAACGGCGCGCGCCAGCACGAACACCGTATCGTCGGGCCCGACCTTGCCGGCGATCTTCGGATCGAGCTCGACGCGGCCGGTGACGGCGATGGTCGACGCCGCGGCGCTCCCGGCCGGCGCCCGAGCGGGCGACGACGCCTGCGCGTTTGCCGGGGCGGTCGCGGCCGGCGCGGTCGCGGCCGGCGCGGCCGGCATCCGTCCGCCCGACCCTTCGAGCTGCGCGAGCACCGTATCGACTTCGCGCGCGTTCTCGCTGTCGTTCGGCAACAGCGCGCGCAACGCGCGCCACTGCCGGAGCGAGCCGGGCAGATCGCCGCGCTCCAGCTTGGCGGTGCCGGAAAGCGCCAGCGCCTTGGGATTGCTCGGGTCGACCGCGAGGGCGCGCTCGACCAGCGCCTCGGGCGCGCCGGCCAGCTTGCGGCCTTGCGCCATCGCGGCGACATCGGCCCAATCGGCGAAGAGCTGGGCATCGGGCGCGGGCAGGCGCTCTGCCGCCTTGGCATACGCGTCGGCCGCTTCGGAATACCGGCCGAACGTCGAGTACGAGCGCGCGAGCAGCATCCAGCCTCGCGGATCCGCGGGATTGGCGGCCATCTTCTGCGCGAGCGATTCGACCATCGCGCGCAGCTGTTCTTCGCTCGCGCCGCTCGCGCCGCTCGCGCCGCCCGCGGCGCCCGCGGCGCCCGCGGCGCCCGCGGCGCCCGCGGTGGCGCCGGTGGGCTGCGGGGAGAGCGCCGTGGGGCTTCCGAGCACGAGGTAGCCGACGACCGCGGCGACGGGAACGATCGCGACAAGCGCCAGCGCGGCGACCCACGGCGCGCGGGAGGGCGCGACGGACGCGACATCGCCGGGGAGCTCCATCTCCGCGCCGAGGCGCGACGCGAGCTCGTCGAGCGCCGCCTGATGCTCGTCGGCGCCGATGGCGCCCGCGCCGAGATCGGCGTCGATCTGGCGCTTCTGGTCGCGATACACGGCCGTGGCCGCGGTCAGCGTCTCGGGCGCCGCGTCGTCGCGCGCGTGGCGGCGTAACAACGGCCACAACAGGGCAGCGAGCGCCAGGGCGACGATCGCGAGGGCCGTGAGCCAGAACAGGGGAGTGGGCGTCATGAGCGGGTGCTGCGTTGCAGCGGCGGGAATTATACCGGCCGGGGTCTTCCGACCCGGGGATACCGGGCGCCGCACCTTGGGCTATCATGGCCGCGAGCGGTCTATAACAGCGAGAGGCGTCATGCCCGATCAGGACATTCGCGAGGCTTCCCTCGAATATCACCGGCGCGCCCCCGCGGGCAAGATCGCGCTGATGCCGACGAAGCAGCTGACCAACCAGCGCGACCTTGCGCTGGCGTACTCGCCGGGCGTGGCGGCCGCGTGCGACGAGATCGTCCGGGATCCCAACGAGGCCTCCACGCTCACCGCGCGCGCCAATCTCGTCGGCGTGGTCACCAACGGCACGGCGGTGCTGGGCCTTGGCGCCATCGGTCCCCTCGCGGCGAAGCCCGTGATGGAAGGCAAGGCGGTGCTGTTCAAGAAGTTCGCCGGCCTCGACTGCTTCGACATCGAAATCAACGAGCTCGACCCCGACAAGCTGGTCGACATGATCGTGGCGCTCGAGCCCACGTTCGGCGGCATCAACCTCGAGGACATCAAGGCGCCCGAGTGCTTCTACATCGAGAAGAAGTGCCGGGAGCGGATGAAGATCCCCGTCTTCCACGACGACCAGCACGGCACCGCGATCATCGTCGGCGCGGCGGTGCTGAACGGTCTGCGCGTGGTCGGCAAGCAGCTCGACAAGGTGAAGCTGGTCTGCTCCGGCGCCGGCGCCGCGGCGCTCGCATGCCTCGACCTGCTCGTGTCGCTCGGCATCCGCCGCGACAACATCTACGTCTCCGACCTGGAGGGCGTGGTCTACCAGGGTCGTGAAAAGCTGATGGACGACCACAAGGCCGTCTACATGCAGCCGACCTCCGCGCGCAAGCTCGCCGACATCCTCCCGGGCGCCGACATCTTCCTGGGGCTTTCCGCCGCGCGCGTGCTGAAGCCCGAGTGGCTGGCGCTGATGGCGCAGGACCCGCTGATCCTGGCCCTCGCCAATCCCGAGCCGGAGATCATGCCGGACGTCGCCAAGCTCGCGCGGCCCGACGCCATCATCGCAACGGGCCGCTCGGACTTTCCGAACCAGGTCAACAACGTCCTCTGCTTCCCCTTCATCTTCCGCGGCGCGCTCGACGTCGGCGCCACCACGATCAACGAGGCGATGAAGCTCGCCTGCGTGCGCGCGATCGCCGATCTCGCGCTGGTCGAGCAATCGGACATCGTCGCCACGGCGTACGGCATCGAGAGCCTGTCGTTCGGCCCCGAGTACCTCATCCCCAAGCCGTTCGATCCGCGCCTCATCGTCAACATCGCGCCCGCGGTGGCACAGGCGGCGATGGAATCGGGCGTGGCCACGCGGCCGATCCCCGATTTCGACGCGTACCGGATGCGGCTCACGAACTACGTGTACAGCTCCGGGCTGCTGATGAAGCCCATCTTCGACGCGGCCAAGAAGTCGCCGAAGCGCATCGTCTACGCCGAGGGCGAGGACGAGCGCGTGCTTCGCGCGGCGCAGGTGGTCGTCGACGAGAAGCTGGCGTTTCCCATCCTCGTCGGCCGGCCCGCCGTGCTGGAGCGGCGGATCGAGCGGTTCGGACTGCGCCTCAAGGCCGGCGTCGATTTCGAGATGATCAATCCGGAATCCGATCCGCGCTTCAAGGAATACTGGACCGAGTATTACCGGCTGACGGAGCGTCGCGGCGTGTCGCAGCAGTACGCGCAGGTCGAGATGCGCCGCCGCCACACGCTGATCGGCGCGATGATGATGCACCGCGGGGAAGCCGACGGCATGCTGTGCGGCACGTTCGGCAACCACGCGCTGCACCGCTTCTACATCGACCAGGTGATCGGCCTGCGCAAGGGTGTCACGACGTACGCCGCCGCGAACGCGCTGATGCTGCCCGGCCGCACCGTATTCATCGCCGATACGTACGTAAATCCCGATCCCTCCGCCGAGCAGCTCACCGAGATCACGCTGCTGGCGGCCGACGAGATGCGGCGTTTTGGCATCACGCCGAAGGTCGCGCTGGTGTCGCACTCGTCGTTCGGCACCAGCGACGAGCCGAGCGCCAGGAAGATGCAGCGCGCGCTGGCGCTGATCCAGGCCACGGACCCCGATCTCGAGATCGACGGCGAAATGCACGGCGACGCGGCGCTCTCCGAATCGGTGCGCAAGGCCGTGATGCCGAACTCGCGGCTGACGGGCGAGGCGAACCTGCTGATCATGCCCACGCTCGACGCCGCGAACATCTCGTTCAACCTCCTGAAGGCGTCGTCCGGCGGCGGCGTCACGCTGGGGCCGATCCTGCTCGGCGTGGCCAAGCCTGCGCACATCCTCACGCAGTCGGCCACCGTGCGGCGCATCGTCAACATGACGGCGCTGGCGGTGGTGGACAGCCTGGTGCAGCGGCAGTCGCTGTTCTGATCTTCGCAGCAGCTGGCACGCGATTCGCTGATTGTTCGCGACGCGTGCCCTCAGGCCGTGCTTTTCCGTCCGTCGTCGCGCCGCGGTGGTGCGGCGCGCGCGAAACCCGAACCAACGCAGTGCAAGCCAAGGGAGCGATGATGCAAAAGTCGATGAAACGGGCGGTCGCGACACTCGCGGCGGGCGCGCTGCTGGCAGGTGGCGCACCACTCGCGCTGGCGCAGGACACCAAGATCAATTTCCAGCTCGACTGGCGCTTCGAGGGCCCCGCGGCGTTCTTCCTGCTGCCGAAAGCCAAGGGCTACTTCGCGGCCGAGAAGCTCGACGTCAACGTCGACGTTGGCAGCGGCTCGGGCAACGCCGTCAACCGCGTGGCCTCGGGAACCTACCAGATGGGCTTCGCCGACATCGCCGCGCTGATCGAGTTCGTCGGCAACAACCCGACTGCGCCCAACAAGCCCGTCGCGGTGATGATGGTATACGACGCCACGCCCGCCGCCGTGTTCGCGCTGAAGAAGTCGGGCATCAAGGTGCCCGCCGATCTGCAGGGCAGGAAGATGGGCGCGCCGGTGTTCGACGCCGGCCGCCGCGCCTTCCCGATCTTCGTCAAGGCCAACAAGCTCGACGGCAGCAAGATCGCGTGGACGGCGATGGACCCGCCGCTGCGCGAGACGATGCTGGTCAAGGGCGACGTCGACGCCATCACCGGCTTCACGTTCACGAGCCTGCTCAACCTCAACGCGCGCGGCGTCAAGGACGAGGACATCGAGGTGATGCCCTATCCGAAGTACGGCGTGAACCTCTACGGCAACGTGATCATCGTGTCCGAGCCATTCCTGAAGCAGAATCCCGAGGCCGTGAAGGCGTTCCTGCGCGCGTTCACCAAGGGCATGAAGGACGTGCTCGCCGACCCCGACGGCGCGATCAGGTACGTGAAGGAGCGCGACGCGCTGATCGACGAGACGCTGGAGAAGCGCCGGATCCGGCTCGCCATCGACACCGTGGTGGCCACGCCCGAGGCGAAGGCGAGCGGTTTCGGCGGCGTGCAGCCGGCGCGCTTCGCCGAGACCGTGTCGCAGGTCGCCGCGGCGTTCGAGGTGAAGAACCCGGTGCAGCCCGACGCCGTGTTCGACGCGAAGTACCTGCCCGCCAAGGCCGACCGGATGATCTTCCCCAAGTGAGCGGCGCATGACGGCGACGGCCGCCGCCACCGGGGCAACCGCGCGGCCGTTCGTCGATTTCCGCGACGTCGCGCTTGCGTACGACGGCCAGTCCGGCTTCGCCGTCGAGGACGTGTCGCTGTCCATCGCCGCCGGCGAGTTCGTCGCCATCGTGGGCCCTTCCGGCTGCGGCAAGAGCACGTTCATGAAGCTCGCCACCGGCCTGAAGCCGCCCACGCGCGGCCAGGTCGACGTCGAAGGCCGGCGCGTCGACGGCCCGCTCAAGATCGTCGGCATGGCCTTCCAGGCGCCCACGCTGCTGCCGTGGCGGACCACGCTCGACAACGTGCTGCTTCCGCTCGAGATCGTCGAGCCGTACCGCGCCACGTTCAAGCGGGACCGCGAGAAGTTCGCCGACCGCGCGCGGGCGCTGCTCGGCACGGTCGGCCTCGCCGGCTACGAGGACAAGTTCCCGTGGGAGCTGTCGGGCGGCATGCAGCAGCGCGCGTCGATCTGCCGCGCGCTCGTGCACGAGCCGCGGATGCTGCTGCTGGACGAGCCGTTCGGCGCGCTCGATGCGTTCACGCGCGAGGAGCTGTGGTGCGTGCTGCGCGATCTGTGGCAGGCGCGGCGCTTCACGACGGTGCTGGTCACGCACGACCTCCGCGAGGCCGTGTTCCTCGCCGATACCGTCTATGTGATGAGCAAGCGCCCGGGCCGCATCGTCGCGCGGCGCGAAGTGGGGCTGCCGCGGCCGCGCGACCTCGAGGTGACGTACACCGACGCGTTCACCGACATCGTCCATGAGATGCGCGAGCGGATCGGTCTCGTGCGCCGGACATGAACGCCGCCGCCGAGGCGCGGTTGCTGCGCTTCGCGCCGTGGCTCGTCGCGGCCGCCATCCTGGTCGTGTGGCAGGTGGTGTGCTCGCTCTTCGACGTGTCGGAGTTCATCTTTCCGGCGCCGATCGCCATCGTGCGCTCGCTGATCCAGTACGCGGGCCCCATCGCGATGCACGCGTGGCAGACGTTCTGGACGACGATGGCGGGCTTCGCCATCGGCGTGGCGGTGGGCATGCTGCTCGGCATGGCGATCGGCAGCTCGCGGTTCGTCTATCGCGCGTTCTATCCGCTGCTGGTGGCGTTCAACAGCATTCCCAAGGCGGCGTTCGTGCCCATCCTGGTCGTGTGGTTCGGCATCGGCAGCCTGCCGGCGGTCCTCACGGCGTGCCTGATCTGCTTCTTCCCCATCGTCGTGAACGTGGCGACGGGCCTCGCCACGCTGGAGCCCGAGCTCGAGGACGTGCTGCGCTCGCTCGGCGCCACGCGCCGCGACATCCTGCTGAAGGTAGGGCTGCCGCGCTGCCTGCCGTACTTCTTCGCCTCGCTGAAGGTCGCTATCACGCTGGCGTTCGTCGGCACCGTGGTGTCGGAGACGGTCGCGTCCAACGAGGGCATCGGCTACCTGATGATGTCGGCCGGCTCGTCGATGAAGATGCCGCTGGTGTTCGCCGGCCTGTTCGTGATCGGCGTCATGGCGATGGCGATGTACGAATGCTTCGCCGTGCTGGAGCGGCGAATGACCGGCTGGGCGCATCGCGGCACCAGCGTCGCTTGAATCCTTGCCGCTAGCGCGCGCCCTTGCGCGCCTTGTAGGCGGCGACGGCCTTCCGCAGGTCGTCCTGCTGCTCGCACGGCAGCAGGCAGATCTCGCCCAGCGCGGCGAGATGACGCTCGGCGCCAGGCAGGTCGTCCACCAGCAGGTACGCCTCGCCGATGTACTCGTGCGCGCCGCGATGCCGCGGATCGAGCGCCAGCGCGCGCTTGTAGTGGCGAAACGCCGGCTCGAACTGGCCGAGATTGCGGTAGGCGTAGCCGAGATCGTTCTGCAGATCGGCGTCGTCGGGGAAGCGCACCGCCGCCTTTTGCAGCGCGCTGATCGCCTCGGCCCAGCGCCGTTGCACGACCGCCGCCCTGCCGGCGGAATAGTCGGCGTCCGACGCGCTCGCCTCGTTCGGATCCGAGGGATCAGCCCGCGCCGGCAGGGTTGCACACGCCGCCGCCAATGCGAGCGCGACGGCGCACGCCGCGCGGGGCAGGCGGCGCGCGCCGTCGCGCCCGCGCGCGCTCATCGCGCCGCGAGATAGAGCTTCGCGCGCGCGACGTCGGGCCGGGGGGCGTCGGCCGTGCCGGCCAGGGCGACGAGCTCGGCGTAGTACTTCTTCGCCTTGGCGGTCTCCCCCGCGGCTTCGGCTGCGCGCGCGGCGCCGGCGAGCCCGCGGAAGCGATTGGGCTCGCGCACCTGCGACGCTTCGTACTCACGCAGCGCGGCCGCTGGCTGGCCCGCCTCGAGCAGCATGTCGCCCAGGAGCTCGCGCGCCGGCACGACGCGTCCGGGCGTCACGATGTGCTTTTCGTTCTTGTCCTCCAGGTCGGCGGCCGCGCGCATGAGGCGCAGCGCCTCGTCGTTCTTCTTCTGCGCGAAGGCGATCCAGCCGGCCAGCGCGAGCCGCTGGATTTCGACCTCGGTCGCCCAGTAGGCGTTCTTCGCCTCCTGCAGCGACTTGTGCAGGGCGGCGAGCTGCTCGGCGTCCTTTTCCGCGGCCGCGACGTTGCCGCTGCGCGCGGCGCCGAGGCCCCGCGCGAAGTAGGTGATCGCGTCGGTGAAGGCGTACTTCGTCGCCTGCGGCTCGAGCTTCATCGCCTCCGCCCACGCGTTGCGCTCGACCGCGTAGCGCGCCGGCATCGCGGCGATCGCGTAGGGCGCGGTGAACCGCGCCGGGCTGGCGCCGGTGACCTTCATCGCGGCCTCCATGACGCGCAGCGCCTCCACGTCGCGGGCGAGCTGCAGGTCCGCATACACGGCGTAGTCGCTCGCGTGGTAGGCCTCGTCCGGCTCGTTGCCCTTGACGGCGACGGCGGCGGAGCGTGTGTTCGTGGCGACGGAATCCTGCCACGCGCCGACGCGGGTGAAGATGTGCGACGGCATGTGCAGCGCATGCGGCGCGTCCGGTGCGATCGCGGAGTACTTGCGCGCGGCGGGCAGGCCGTCTTTGGCGATCGGCGGCGCGTCGTAGCTGTGGATCAGGTAGTGCGCCACGCCCGGATGGTCCGGGTACTTGACGAACTCCTTCTCCAGCACCGCCGCCGCCTTGAGATAGGCCGCGTACGTCTGGTCCGCCTGCGTTTGCGTCGCGGCGAGGTACAGCGCGGCGAAGATCTGCGCCTCGTCGTCGTCCGGATAACGCGCAGCGAGCGCTTCGTAGGCCTTGGAGCGGCTCTCCTGCCGCGCGCGCTCGGGCCGGCTGCCGAAGTCGTCGTAATACGCGGCGACGGCTTCGAGGTAGTCGCGCTCGCGCTGGGTCTTCGCGCCGATCTTCCGGCCCTGCGCGATGGCGGCCTGCGCGACTTCGGCGCCCTTGGGCGAGGCGCCCTGGCCCGCGAGCGGGTTGTTCATGATGATCGCCGCGATGCCCCAGGCGGCGATGGCGCAGTCCGGATCCGTCACCAGGACCGCGCGGAACGTTTCCTCACCGGCGCTGTACCAGAACGAATGCAGCATCGCGACGGCGCGCATGAGATCGGCCTGCGCCGCCGGACTGCAGGAGTTCTCGAACCTGACGGCGCCAAGACGAGTGCGGTCGATCCCGTCTTCGTGGGCTTGCACGGACGCGCCGCCGAGCATCGACGCCAGGGCGGCACACAGGACGACTGGACGCATGCGCATGATCGCTCCTCCTGTCGGAAGGCGGCCGCAGGGTGGCGCGGCCACCTGGGGTGGCCCCTGATGCGAGGCGTCCGGCTACGCTAGCACTTGCGCCGCCTGCCCTCAACTGGATTCGTCGACGTGGCGGCGGCGGACGGTTCGCATCACGCCACCGCGCAGCCGAGCTGCCGCTGGACCTGCTTCGCGCCGGCGTGGCGGAAGCGCAGGCCGCGCCTTCCAAAGCGAAACGGCGCGGAAGCCCGCGCCGTTCCTGAACTGCGACGAATGGAGGCGTGCGCTAGACGCGCGGGGCGCCGTTCTCGTCCACCGTGAGGGTCGGCCCCGGCGGATTGGTGAGCTGCACGCGATGCTGCACGCCGCGGAAGTCGTACGTCACGTCGAAGTAATCCGGCGGGCCGCTGTTCGCCACGGTGGTGCACCGCTGGACGTCCTGGCCGTACACCTGGCCCGAGCCGCGGTTCACGTTCGCGCCGATCGCGCCGCCTGCGACCGCGCCGGCGGCCGTGGCGACGTCGTTGCCCCGCCCGCTGCCGACCTGGTGGCCGAGCACCCCGCCGATCACCGCGCCGACGATCGCGCCGCCCACATTCGGGCTGCTGGGCGCTGCCACCTGCTGCCGCTCGACCCAGCAACGCTGCTCGGGCGGACCCACGACCGCGCGCACCGAGGTTACGGGCACCGAGTAATAGCGCGGCTCGTTCGGATACACCTGCACCGGCGCCGCGACGGCGACGGGACCCGGCGCGTAGACGGGCGCCGCGTGGCCGTGATGGTAGCGTCCGCGGTAATAGGGAACGTAGACGTTGTTGTACCAGTTGTCCTGCACGAAGTAGACCGGCCGGCCGCATGCGTTGTACTTCGCGCAATGCTTCGACCAGTGCTTGGCTTGCCCCGGCGGCACGCGCAGGTACACCGGCGGCTGCGCGACGGGCGACGAGTAGACCACGATCGGCTGCGAATAGACGAGCCGCGGCGGCTGCGGAACGCCGCCGATGTCGATCTGGCCGTAGAAGCCGGGCTGGCCGGCGCTGACCGAGACGCCGACGTTCTGCGCGAACGCGGGCGCGCTCGCCAGCAGCGCCGCGGTGGTGATGCAAAGCAATCTGGTCTTCATGATGAGGGCTCCTGTCTGGGTGTCGATCTGTATTGAACGCGCCAGCGGAGATTCGGGTGGACCCGGATTCCGCGCGTTCCGTCGACGGCCGCGGGGCGACGCTTCTCCAGCCTTCGATTCGGCAGCTGCGCCCATGATCATTATGACATTGACATATACGGCCGGTTTCACCGTTCGTCGGACAAGGTACTGCTGCGTCCGGTTCCGTTTCATCGGACGCGCGCCGCCGCTCGTGTAGGCGGCGCACTTACGTTCCGTTGCATGTCGCATCACGTTGGACAGCGTTCGCGGTCCGACAGCGTCCACGGTTACACGTCGCAACAATGGCGCCGTCTTTTCATCAACGAAGGAGAACGCCGTGGATCCCACCAGCAGCAGCGACACCAGCTACGTTCCGCCGCCGCCCGCACCCGCGTCGGCGAAGGACCAGCAAGCCCTGTGGAAGCGCATCGAGGACCTGCGTGTCGCGATGCTCACCACGCTCGACCGCGACGGCACGCTGTCCGCGCGCCCCGTCACCACGCAGCGCGTCGAGCCCGACGGCACCGTCTGGTTCTTCATCTCCGCCAGCGGGGGCATCGCCGCCGATCTCGCGCGCAACGAGCACGTCAATCTCTGCTACATGAATGTGAGCGACGACATCTACGTGTGGCTGCGCGGCACGGGCGCGCTGGTCGACGACATCATCAAGATCAAAGATCTGTGGTCGCCGATGGCCGCGGCCTGGTTCCCCAAGGGGCCCGAGGATCCCAATCTCGGCTTGCTGAAGGTGAACGTGGATCGCGGCGACTACTGGGACGTCGATTCGAGCAAGCTCGTGCAGTTCTTCTCGATGGCGAAGTCAGCGATCACCAAGTCGCCGCCCAAGGATATGGGCAAGCACAAGCAGTTCGAGACCTGATCAAGGCTGGGTCGATGCCCGCGGCACGTCGCGCGCCTCGGGTATCGGCTCCCCGGCGCGCGATCCCAGCGTGTACGCGTAAACCCAGGTGAACTCCGCGCCCAGCAGGAAGATCTGCGCGGAGTAGTACACCCACACCAGCAGCACGACGAGCGAACCCGCCGCGCCGTAGGCGTCGGCGACGCCCGCCTTGCCGATGTAGAGGCCGATCAGAAACTTGCCGAGCGTGAAGAGTGCCGCCGTCACCAGGGCACCCATCCAGACATCGCCCCAGCCGACGCGCTCGCGCGGCAGCAGCTTGTAGATCATCGCGAACAGGATCGCGGTAACGAGATAGCCGACGGAGACGTTCAGCACTTCGAGCACCGCGCCCCAGTGCTCGAAACGCGTAGTGCCCCACCGTCCCACCGCCGCCAGGCTCGCGCTGACGACGAGGGAGACCATCAGCAGGAACACGAGGACCAGGATCATGCTGAACGACAGCAGCCGCATGCGAATGAAGCCCCACCAGCCGGGCAGCGACCCCGGGGCGGGCGCGCGCCAGATGCGGTCGAGCGAGCTTTGCAGCTCCGCGAGCACCGACGTCGCGCCGATCAGCATGAACAGGATGCCGAGGGCGGCCGTCCATCCGCTGCGCCGGGAGTCCGACGCGTTCTTGAGGATCGCCTCGAGCGACTCGGCGGTGGACGTGCCGAGGATCTGGCCCAGCTCGCTGAAGATGTGCTTGTGGGCGGCGTCGGCGCCGTAGAACAGTCCGACCAGCGCAATCACGATCACCAGCAGGGGCGCGATCGAGAACACCGTGTAGTACGAAAGCGCGGCGCCCATGCTCGGCGCGAAGTCGTCGAGCCAGGCGTCGACCGCGCGCCGCGCCAGTCGCCACCATGTGCGCCAGTCACGCTTGCGGGGGCGCACTCGTTTGGGGGAGGGCGAGGCGTCGGGAGCGGCGGTCATGGCGTTGGCGAGCGTCTGGCAGGGCGGAGCTGGCTACTGTAGGCGCATATCCTATCGCGCTGTCGGAGATCGCGAGGAAATCGGCAGTGCGGCCGCCGATTACCTGGGGCTCGTCGGCGGGAAAGAATCTGGACCGTGTCGCATCGATTGTGCAACCAGGAATGTAGTCACCAGAATGCGTTGTCCGCTTACATACATCGGCAGGGGCGGCGACGCATAAGTGGTTACGGGAAATCGCATCCTGAATCGCGCCAGCGCATCAACCTATAGGAAAACGAGCCATGGACGAACGCGATACCCGGCTCCGCGTGTTCGTTGTCGAGGACTCGAGCGTGCTGGTCAAACGGATCATCGAGTGGTTTGAGGCCGACTCACGTGTGCACGTGATCGGGACCGCCGCCACCGCGACCGTGGCCATCGCCGAGATCCAGCGCCTGTCGCCCGACGTCGTCATCGTGGACGTCGCGCTGGCGGCCGGGACCGGCTTCGACGTGCTGCGCGTCCTGCAGCGTCTTCCCGACGCGACGCGCCCCGTGTCCGTCATGCTGACGAATCACTCGTCCCCGCCCTACCGCAACGCCGCCACACAGCTGGGCGCCCGCCACTTCTTCGACAAGACCGGCGATTTCATGCGGATGGTGGAGACCGTCCGCGGGCTTGCAGGCGAACACGGCCACCGCAACGGTTCCGAGGGATAATCTCTCCCATCAGTACGGGAGAGACCCATGCCAAGCCCGCAGCAGACCACCACCGAGGTCGTCAACGCCCTGGATTGCCTGTCCGCGCTCAGCGCCGACCTAAATTGCAAGTGCAACGTTCCGCCCCACGCGATGGTGATGTCGGCGGCCCAAGTCAAGGACGCCTGCGCTGCGATCGACGAGGCCGTCGGGTCCCTTAAGCGTTTGCTGGCGAGCTCGGTAGCGGAGGGCGGCGGCCCGCCCGCGCCCATGCCGCCGGCGTCCAATGACTAACGTGTACCAAGCGGCCGCCTAACCGCGCCGCGCTGCTACAATCCGCCGCCCCCGTGCGGCGTCGAATCCCGGCGGTCGGCCCGACGATGATCGCCCGCGCCCGCCACTTCCTCAAACGCCTCGGCCCCGGGCTCATCACCGGCGCGGCGGACGACGACCCCAGCGGCATCGCGACCTACTCGCAGGCGGGCGCGCAGTTCGGCTTCGGCATGCTGTGGAGCGTGCTGCTCACAACGCCGCTGATGGTCGGCATCCAGGTCGTGTCCGCGCGCATCGGGCGCGTCACCGGCCACGGCATCGCGCGCAACATCCGCGACCACTATCCGCGGCCGCTGCTGTGGTTCATCGTGGCGCTGCTCGTGGTGGCCAACACGCTCAACATCGCCGCCGACATCGGCGCGATGGGGCAGGCGCTGCAGCTCGTGGTTGGCGGCCCCGCGCACGGACATGCGCTGGTGTTCGGATTGGTGGCCGTGGCTTTTCAGCTCTTCGTTCCCTACCAGCGGCTTGCACCCGTGCTGAAGTGGCTGACGCTGGCGCTCTTCGCCTACGTGCTCGTGCTGCTGCTCGTGCACGTGCCATGGGGCGCGGTGGTCGTCTCCACCTTCTGGCCGGCGATCGAGCTCAACACCGCGTACCTGATGCTGCTCGTGGGCGTGCTCGGGACCACCATCAGCCCCTACCTCTTCTTCTGGCAGGCGTCGCAGGAGGTGGAGGAGCAGCGCGCCGCCGAAGGCGAGGAGCCGCTGCGCGAGGCGCCCGAGCAGGCGCGCCGGCACTTGCGCCGCATCAAGTTCGACACATGGTTCGGGATGGCCTTCTCGAACGGCATCGCGTTCGCGATCATGGTGACCACCGCCGTGACACTGCGCCAGGCCGGCATCACCGACATCCAGTCGTCGTCGCAGGCGGCGGAAGCGCTGCGTCCGCTCGCCGGTGACCTCGCGTTCGCGCTGTTCGCGATGGGCATCATCGGCACCGGCATGCTGGCCGTGCCGGTATTGGCCGGGTCCGCCGCCTACGCCGTCGCCGAGTCGATGAAGTGGCCCATCGGGCATGGCCTGAAGCCCGTCGAGGCCAAGGGCTTCTACAGCATCATCGCGATCGCGACGATGCTGGGCGTGGCCATCGACTTCACTTCGATCGACCCGTTCAAGGCGCTCTACTGGTCGGCGATCCTCAACGGCGTCATCGCCGTCCCGATCATGGCCGTGATGATGCGAATGGCCGTGCGGCCGGACATCATGGGTGCGTTCGTGATCAAGCCGAAGCTGCAGCGGCTCGGGTGGTTCGCGACCTTGGTGATGGGGGCCGCCGTGGTGGCGATGCTGGTTTCGTTGTTCTTCTAGGGCCGTTTGGGCGGGGCGACCCGGGGCAGGGTGGCTGCGGTAAAATGCCGGCCACGGAGAGGTGGATGAGCGGTTTAAGTCGCACGCCTGGAAAGCGTGTTTAGGTTAATTCCTAACGCGGGTTCGAATCCCGCCCTCTCCGCCAAGCCCGGTTGAAGTCCTTGGTTCCCGCTGTCTCAAATTGCATGTCGCAACCTAGCTCCAACGTTCACGGCACGAATCTGGCCGCGGCGCAGCAAGCCCTGAGAACGGCCATCCGCATGTTTTTTTCGGACGCGGATGATGCAGCGATCCATGCGATGGCCTCAGCCGCCTATCGCGTGATTAGTGACGTGCAGTCGAAGCGCGACGTCGAAGCGGCGACAAACCTTTACCTAACGTCGGTCTTCGAGTCCGTTCAAGCCTACCGCCGAGGTGACTTGGCGAAGGGTCTCTCTCAAGATCCTGGGCTGAGCTATAGGCCGGTAGTCATGTCAGAACTGGTTCCCACCGATCCCGGCACAACGTTCGATGACTTTCGGAAGGCTCTCCGCCGCCACCCGTTGGCCGAGGCCATCCGGCATAAGGCGCGCGCGCCCAAGGTCGGAATCGATGCGGTTCGATCTGCTGGGGCGCAAAACACCGAGTGTGAATTCGATACGTACAGCCTGCTGATGCAGTCCATCGTCGCGTATACAAAACTGGTCAGGCGCGAGCTGGATCCTGAGGGAATCGTCCTCCGGATATACGGTAGTGTCTGGGAAGATGATATTCAACAATTGCGCGAGGCATTGCACCCAGTGGCCCATCGCATCTTGGAGGCCTCTCCGAATGAACGTCACGCGACATGTGTGGCGCTGATCGATGAGCTTTCCGTGCGTAATAGCGCAGGTGACGCCTCAGTATTCAGTCACGACTGAGGTCGGCGACCGGAGTCAAACTCGAGATCGTGTGAGGTCGTCACGTACATCACGCCGTCGTTGATCACGGGTCCGGTCTGGAATGTTCCGACTTCGCCCGCCTGCATCACGCACACGGCGCGCAGGCGCGGTGCGGTGGCGACGTTGATCTGGTCGAGCGTGGATTAGCGAAACCCCTTGTAGCCCTCGTTGTACGTAAGCCAGTTCGTGGGTTCGGAATCGGCGGCGTCGAGCTCGGCCTGGGACACGATATGCGTCGAGGGCTGGGTGACCGGGACGACGGGCGGCTTGGGCACGCTCGTCAATGTCGCGGTCGCGCTCTTGCCGCTCTGCGGCGGAGTGATCGCGCGATTGAACTCCGCGGCGGAAACGGCGTCGCGCCTGCCTGGAACCCATTGAAGCTCAGGATGTACGCGATGATCTGCCACGACGTATTCGCCGGGAGCGATCCCGGTGCGGTGAGGGGCATCTGGTCGTGCGCATCGGTGTAGAGATCGCTCAGCGGATGGTTGCGCCACTTGGCGGCGAACGAACTCCGGGAGAGCGCAGGACCCGCGCCGCCTTGCAGGCTGGCGCCGTGGCATGCGGCGCAATTGGCGGCATAGCGCGTGCGACTCGCTCGCCTGCTCCGGGGTGTACCAGCCATCGATGCTCGACGTCGGCGAGCATAAGGGAAAACCAGCGGAGCTCGTGACGAACGTCCGTTCGCAGCGAATCGCTCGTTCATCGTGCCGGCGCTGCTATGATGATCGATCACGATACGACGGGCCTTTCGCGGGCTCGCCGGCCGTTCTGGCGGAGAACGCATGTCCTCACCGGCCCAGCAATCCGACGTGCGCGCGTCCGCGCCCATGGTGAGCGTCGTCATCGCGACCTATCATTGGAGCTCCGTTCTGGCGCTCGCGATCGCCAGTGTGCTGGACCAGACCTTCACGGACTTCGAGGTCATCGTGGTGGGCGACGGCTGCAGCGACGACACGGAAGACGTGGTCGCCAACGTTGCCGATCCGCGCGTGCGGTGGGTGAATCTTTCCCGACATCATGGGCACCAGTGGGCGGCGAACAACGAAGGCATCCGCCACGCGCGGGGCCGCTTCGTCGCCTACCTCGGCCACGACGATCTGTGGCTCCCGCATCACCTCGGGGCGTGCGTGGAGGCGCTCGAGGGAGGCGCCGATCTCGCCCACACGCTGTGCATGATGGTGCACGGCGACGGCGTGCAGCGCGAGTGGGCGCCGCCGGAGCCGGGCTTCTATCGGCCGGGATCGGGCCTGCCGCCCAGCTGCGTCGTGCATCGGCGCGCGCTGATCGAAAGCGTCGGGCCATGGCGCGATCCGAAAGGTCTCGAGCTCCATCCCGATCGCGACCTCTGGCGCCGCATGCACGCGGCGGGCGCGCGCTTCGCGATGGTGCCGCGCCTCGGCGTCGTCAAGTTCCCGGCGGTGTGGCGCCGCGACGTCTATCGCGATCGGCCGAGCCACGAGCAGGCGCACTGGCTCGAGCGCAGCCGGCGCGAGCCGGCCTTCGAGGCAATCGAGCTCGCCCGCCTGCTGGCCATGGGAGACGCCCCCCGGGTGCTGAGCGCGCAACCGTACGCCGAAGTCCGCCGCGACTTCACGCGCGAGACCTGGCGCAGGATTCGCGCACGCCTGCGGTCGGGCTCCCTGCGGGGGCTGCTGGGACGCAACGACATGGACGCCGTTAGACGTTTCAAGGGGTTGTGAACGATGTTGATGAGTGCACGCAAGGACGAGCAGCGCGTTACCGCCGACTGGAGCACGGTGCAGCCGATCATCGACGGCGTGGTCGTGCGCGAGGTCCGCCACGTCCCGCGCGACCACGGCGTGATCACCGAGATGTACCGGCCGGAGTGGGATCCCACGGGATTGCCGGTGGTGCACATCTACCAGTCGCGGCTGTTTCCCGGCGCGCTCGGCGCCTGGAGTTGCCATCAGAAGAGCATCGACCGTCTGTTCGTCAGCAGCGGCCAGCTGAAGATCGTGCTCTACGACGGCCGCGCCGCGAGTCCGACGGCATCGCTGATCAACGAGCTGCACGTCGGAGATTCGCGCCCCGCGATGGTCGTCATTCCGCCGGGCGTGTGGCACGGCGTTCAGAACCTCGCGGGCGGCGACGCGTGCCTGCTCAACTTCCCGACGGTGGGATACGTCTACGAGGATCCCGACCATTTCCGGCTGCCGTTCGACAGCCCCGAGATCCCGTACGACTGGCGTATCGCGCAAGGCTCGACGCGCCTGCGCGGCGATCCGCCGCGCCGCTGAACGGCACGGAGGCGAGACCAACGCTTCCGTAGGACAAACTCGCGCCAACGATGCGGCGCCGTCCGACAGCGCCCGGCGTCCCGCAAGGACACACTCCCCTCGCGATTGCGTTGCCGCGCGCCGGCAACGCCAAGCGCGCATCCACGAGGGGGATCCATGGCCAAGTGCGAAGCCTGCGGCAACGATTACGACAAATCCTTCCAGGTCGTCGTGCAGGGACGATCCCACGTCTTCGACAGCTTCGAGTGCGCGATCCACACGCTCGCGCCGGCCTGTGCGCATTGCGGCGTTCGCATCGTCGGCCACGGGCTCGAGAAGAACGGCCGGATGTTCTGCTGCGCGCACTGCGCCGAGCACGAAGGCGTGACCGACTTGCGCGACCGGTCCTGAAAATCCGCTGCACCCACAACAAGGAGATGAACCGATGGACCATCAAGTCAAGGATGTGATGACGCGCGACGTCGAGGTGCTGAGCCCCGACATGTCGATCCGCGATGCGGCGAGCTCGATGCGCGACGGCGGCTTCGGGATGATGCCGGTGGGGGAGAACGACCGGATGATCGGCGCGCTGTCGGATCGCGACATCGCGATTCGCGCCATCGCCGAGGGCAAGGGTCCGGATACGAAGGTGCGCGACGTCATGTCCCCGGGCATTCATTGGACGTTCCAGGACGACACCGTCGAGCATGCGGCCAAGCTGATGAGCGAGCACCAGGTCCGGCGCCTGCCGGTGGTCGACCGCGACAAGCGGCTGGTGGGCATCGTCGCGCTCGGCGACTTTGCCGTCGACAAGTCGGAGCTGCAGCCCGCCGCGGAAGCGCTGTCGAAGATCTCGGAAGCGCCGAGCAACTGAGTCGGCTCGCGCCCGGGCGGCGACGGGGTCAGGCGCCACGCTTGGCCCTCATGCGCACTTCCGCCGCCCGTCCGCGCGCTTTCCACTGCGCCACCTGCCGCTGACGCTCCAGCGGGGTCAGCGCTCCGCGCTGCATCTCGCGCAGCAGCTTGTGGTAGTTGCGCAGGTGGTCGGGTCCTACGCCTTCGAGTACCGCGCAGCCCGGCTCTTCCTCGTGCCGGCAATCGCGGAAGCGGCAGGCGGCGGCGAGCGTCGCGATGTCCGCGAACGCGCCGGCGAGCGCCGAAACGTCGCCCTCGGGTCGCAGCGCGCGCAGGCCGGGCGTGTCGATCACGCAGGCGCCGGTCGGCAGCCGGTGCAGCGATCGCGCCGTCGTGGTGTGCTTGCCGCGACTGTCGTGCTCGCGCACCGCGCCGGTATCCTGGATCGCAGCGCCGAGGAGCGTGTTGGTCAGCGTGGATTTGCCCGCGCCCGACGAACCCAGCAGCACGACCGTCTGTCCCCGCGCCAGATAGCCGCCGAGGGCGCGCGCCGCGGAGACGTCGGTGGCGTCGACGGCCAGCACCTCCACGGCAGCGGGAACGCGGCCGCGCAATTCCTTGAGCCGCGCCGCCAGCGCGGCTTCCGTCGGCGCGGCAACGTCGCGCTTGGTGAGCACGACGACGGGGGTCACGCCGTCGCCGTGCACCAGCGCCAGGTATCGCTCGAGCCGTCGCGGATTGAAGTCGTCGTCCAGCCCCATCACGAGCAGCGCGGTGTCGACGTTGCTCACCACCGGATGGCGGCGGCCGTCGCCGTCGCGCCGCGCGATGTGGGTGGACGGCGGGACGCGACGACAAATCCACGCGTCGCCATGCGGATCCGTAGCCACCAACACCCAATCGCCGACGGCGATGGACGTGCGTTCGTCGGAAAGCTCGCGGGCGAGCCGGGGCAACAGCCGCGCGCTGCGCGGCCGGCTTGCGTCGTGCACCGCGAGCGTTTCGCGATGCACTTCGGTGACGCGCACCAATTGCGCGCCGTGGTCGTCCTCGCTGGCGAGCTGCATAGCGCGGCTGGCGAGCGCCGCGGTCAGGCCCAGCGAAGACAGCCGTTCGAAATCGAACTCGATCGTCATTTTGGGAACACCTTCGTTTCACGAGCGACGCTGCGCCGGAAGGCGGAAGCGCCAACGCGCTCCGGCGCAACGAGCGCGGAGCGGCCTGGGTGAAAGCGTCGGCGGCGCGCGACCGTTGGTCGCGCACGAACTTCGAGGTACCGCGGTGGGCGCTCCGCCGTGTCAGCGACACGGGGGCGGAGCGGAGCGTCTCAGCCTATGAAGCTCGGGACGCGAGTGCGGGGCGCGGCCGCCGACAGGGGGCAAGGACCAGGTTCGTCATGACTCGTCTCCTGTCGTGGGCCCCAAATGGCGGGGCATGGATGGGCAAACCGCGAAGCGGGGCGGATTCTGCCACGCCGTTCGGCTGCCGGTCAACGCGCAGGCGCTGCAAGGGTCAGAGCCCGAGCTTGCGCAGCGTTTCGCCGAGACCGAACAGCTCGACCGTGGTGGCGCCGGCTTCGATCTTCTTGCGGATGCCGGCTTCCTTCAGGTCGCGCTCGAGGGCCAAGCGCGCGACGTCCTCGAACTCGGCGGCGGGGATGACAACCAGTCCGTCGCGATCGCCGACGACGATGTCCCCCGGGTTGACCGTGCAGCCGCCGAACGTGATGGGCACGTTGACCTTCCCTGGCAGCTTTTTGGTCGGGCCGGTGACGCAGACGCCGCGGCAGAACACGGGGAAGCCCATCGCGACCACCTGCGCGGCGTCGCGGATCGCGCCGTCGACCACCATGCCGCCGATGCCGCGCGACTGCGCGGCGAACGCCATGATGTCGCCCGTCGCCGCCGCGTGCATGCAGCGCTTGTAGTCGACGACGATGATGTCCCCCGGCTGCGCCAGGCTGATCGCGTAATGCATCATCAGGTTGTCGGCCGGCTGCGAGTCCACGGTGAAGGCGCGGCCCGCGATCCGGGTGTCCGGATCGAGCGGCGCTATGGCGCTGTCCACGTAGCCGCGCTGCCCCAGCGCCTCGTGCACGGTCGAAGCGCCGACGCGCTTCAGGGACTCGAGATGATGGCGGAATTCGGCGTCGGTCATGGCAATGCTCCATAGAATCGGTCGGGCGGACCTGCGCCGCACCCAAAGCGGCGGCGCTTTACAGTTGACGGTGCGGCAGCTTTGGCTTAATAATCTTCAATACTCTACATGATTGGCCAAAGAGGCATCCGGACGCAAGTCCAGGATGTGCCCGACGCCCCGGCGGATGGCCGGACAGCAGGAGGACGGCAGCGCCCCGTTGCACGCGATGGTCATCGATTCGCACCTGCATTTCTTCGACGCGCCGCGTCCGGGCTCGCAGTTCACGCACGTCCGCGATCATCTCTCCTACGACGACATCCGGACGGCGGCCGCGGACGCCGGCATCGACCGCTTCGTGCAGGTGACGCCCGCGGCGGTAGGCTACGACAACGGGTTCTCGTTCGCCATCGCGGAAGCGGAGCCCCGGACGGTCTTTGGCGTGATCGCGCGGCTCGACCCCACCGATCCACAGATCGAGACGCAGCTGCGCGACGCGATGCGCCGGCCGCAGATGCTGGCGCTGCGCCTCACGCTGATCGAGAAGCACAGCGAGGCGTGGCTCGAGGAGCGCAGGCTCGACGAGTTCTTCACGTTCGCGCAGGAGCTCGGCGTGCCCATCGAGCTGTTCGCGCCGTTTCGCGTCAAGGCGATGCACGAGACCGTCCGGCGCTTTCCGGGCATCCGGTGGCTGATCGACCACATGGGCCTGCGCTACTACGAGGGCAGCGACAACCGCGAGGCGTTCCGGCAATGGGACGACCTCATGGACCTGGCCATGGAGCCGAACGCGTGGATCAAGTGCTCGTATTTTCCCGAGGCGGCCAAGGACATCGAGGCCTACCCGTTCCCGGTCGCGCAGCAGCATCTGAAGCGGCTGTACGAGCGCGCGGGCGCCGGCCGACTGGTCTGGGGGTCCAATTATCCGAACGTGCGGCGCGCGTGCACCTACAGGCAGGCGCTGGACTTCATCCGCGAGGGCTGTGACTACATGAGCGCGACGGAGCGCGCAGGCCTGCTGGGTGACAACTTTCAACGTTACGTCGCGCGCGAAGGCGCCGCGGTGCGTCCGTGAGGACGCGCCAAGGGACAAGGAGAAGCGCAATGGCAGAGAGCATGGAAGCAGTCCTGGCGATCAAGCCGCTGAAGCCGGTCGGTGCCGAGGTGACGGGTCTCGACCTCAGCCAACCGTTGTCCGAGGAAACGAAGCGCCGGCTGCGCGAGGCGTTTGACGATCACGCGCTGCTGCTGTTCCGCGACCAGACGCTCACGCAGCAGGACCTGAAGCGCGTCGCCACCGTCTTCGGCAAGATCTCCGACCAGGGCGAAGCGCCCGGCGGCATGAACCTGGTGTCGAACGTCAACGCGCCGGGGCTGAACGACAAGGGCGAGCACACGCTGCGCGGCGGCGACGGCGAGCTGCACATGCACTTCGACCATTGCTTCCAGGAGAATCCGCTGAAGGGCATCCTGCTGTACAGCGTCGAGGTGCCGCCCACCGGCGGCGACACGTTGTTCTCTGACGTTCGCATCGCGACGGACCGGCTGCCGGCGGACATCCGCGCCCGCATCGACGACAAGATCATTCGGCACAAGTCCTATCTGCGCACGGGCGAGCCCGAGTGGAACCACCCGATCATGTACACGCACCCGCGCACGGGCGAGCGCATCCTGTTCTTCAGCAAGCTGCAGGCGCGCGAGATCCTGGGCATTCCCGAGGACGAGTGCAAGCGCCTGTTCGAGACGTTCACTTCGATCGTCGAGAGCGACGACATCATCTACCGCCACCACTGGAAGCCGCGCGACGTCGTCGTGTGGGACAACCTCGCGCTCCAGCACGCGCGCGAGACGTTCGATCCGAAGTACCGCCGCCACCTGCAGCGCGTGCAGATCGGCTGACACGAAGTGAACGATCGAAGGAGGATGCCCTTGAACATCTCCAGCCGGCGCCGCAGTCTCGTCGTGGCCGCAGCGCTGTCGAGCGCGCTCGTCGCGCTTCCCGTGGCGATGCCCGCGCTCGGGCAGGCCTATCCGAGCAAGGACATCCGGATGCTCGTGCCGTTGAGCGCGGGCAGCTCGGTCGACACGCTCGCCCGCGCCTTCTCGGAGGAGTTCGCCAAGGCGCTCGGGCAGCCGGTCGTCGTCGAGAACCGTCCGGGCGCCGAGGGCGTGATCGCGTCGGAGGCCACGCGCAACGCGCCGCCGGACGGATACACGCTGATGCTCGCGTATCCGGGCCACGCGCTCAACGTGAGCCTGTACTCCAAGCTGCCGTACGACACGCTGAAGGACTTCACGCCGATCGCGCTCGTCGCGACCAACGTCAACGTGCTGGTCGTGCGCGCCGATTCGAACATCAAGAGCGTGCAGGACCTGCTCGCCACGGCCAAGGCCAACCCCGAGAAGCTGTTCGCGGGCAATGCCGGCGGCACGTCGGGCGGCTCGGCGGACCTGCTGAACCTGATGGCCAACATCAAGACCACGGTGGTCACGTACAAGGGCGCGCCGGAGGCGCAGACCGATCTGCTGGGCGGGCGCATCGACTTCATGTTCACGGCCATGTCCACCGCCACGCCGCTGGTCAAGGGCGGCAAGCTGCGGGCGCTCGCGGTGACGGGCGCGTCGCGGCACCCCAACATGCCCGAGCTGCCGGCGGTGGCGGAGTTCGTGCAGGGCTTCGAGACGACCGGCTGGTACGGGCTCGCGGGCCCCGCCGGCTTGCCGAAGCCCGTCGTGGCCACGCTCAACAAGGCGCTGTTCGTGGCGCTCGCCAAGCCCGAGGTGCGCGCCCGCTTTGCCGCGCTGGGCTTCGACCCCGCCACGCCGAACAGCTCGGAGGACTTCGACGCCTTCATCCGGTCCGAGATCAAGAAGTGGGGCCAGGTGCTGAAGCCCCGCAGCTAGGTGTTTCCGTCATCCGCGTGCCGCTTTCCCGGAATCCCATGCCCACCGAACCGCAGTCCCCTCCGAAACGCATGCCGCTCGAAGGACTTCGTGTCCTCGATTGCGCGACCATCATCGCCGCGCCGTTCGCCGCGATGCTGCTCGCCGACTACGGCGCCGACGTCATCAAGGTCGAGCATCCGCGCGGCGACGGCCTGCGGCTGTCCGGCGCGCAGAAGAACGGCGTGCCGCTCAACTACGCGTACTACGGCCGCAACAAGCGCAACGTCGTCATCGACTTCGGCACGCCCGACGGCCAGGCGCTGCTGCGCGATCTCGCGGCGAAGAGCGACGTGCTGATCGAGAATTTCCGGCCCGGCGTGATGGAGCGCTGGGGCCTCGGCTGGAAGGACCTCCACGCGATCAATCCGCGCCTCGTCATGCTGCGGATGACGGGCTTCGGGCAATTCGGCCCGTACGCGTCGCGGCCAGGCTTCGGCACGCTGGCGGAATCGATGAGCGGCTTCGCGCACATCAACGGCTACCCGGACGGCTCGCCCACGCTGCCGCCGTTCGGACTTGCCGACGGCATCGCGGGCATCTCGTCCGCCTACGCGGTGATGCTCGCGCTGTACAACCGCGACCTTCACGGCGGGCAGGGCCAGATGATCGACGTCGCCATCATCGAGCCGATCCTGCACATCATGGGCGCGCAGGCGACCATCTTCGACCAACTCGGCAAGATCCAGGGCCGCACCGGCAACACGACCACCAACAATGCGCCGCGCAACGTCTACAAGACGAAGGAAGGCCGGTGGGTGGCGATCTCCACCAGCACGCAATCGATCGCCGAGCGGGTGGTCACGCTGGTCGGCCATCCCGAGCTGATCGACGAGCCGTGGTTCAAGAGCGGCCCCGAGCGCGCGAAGCATTGCGAGCTCCTCGACCGGATGGTCGGCGGCTGGATCGGCGCGCGCACGCTCGACGAAGTGATCAACGCGTTCGAGGAAGCGGGCGCGGCCGTGGCGCCGATCTACGACATCGCGCAGGTGTGCGCCGATCCGCAATACCAGGCGCTCGGCAGCATCGCCACCGTGGAGGACGCCACCCTCGGCCCGATCAGGATGCAGAACCTGATGTTCCGCATGAGCGACACGCCGGGGAAGGTGCGGCACCCCGGGCCGCGTCTCGGCGAGAACACCGACGCCGTCCTGCGGGAAGTGCTCGGCCTGTCCGACGCGCGGCTGAAGGAATTGCACGCGACGGGCGTGATCGAGCCCAGCCCCGGCAAGCCGTCCACCAAGCGCGCGGCGGCCTGACGCCGACGGCCGACAGGGGAAGGAGCACCATCATGGGACTGCAGCAGGACCGCGAGCTGCCGGTATGGCGGTCGCTGATGTTCGTGCCGGTCAACGTGCAGAAGTACGTCGACAAGGCGCCGTCGTGCGGCGCCGACGGCATCATCCTCGATCTCGAGGACAGCGTGGCGCCGGCCGACAAGGCCGCGGCGCGCGGGCTGATCAAGGACGCGGCCAGGGCGGTTGGCACCGGCGGCGCCGACATCCTGGTGCGGATCAACCGGCCGCTCGACCTCGCGGTGCGCGACATCGAAACGGTGGTGGCGCCGGAGATCACGGCGCTGATGATTCCGAAGATCGAGAGCGCGGGCCACGTGCGCCTCCTCGCCGAGCTGGTGTCGAGCGTGGAAGCCAAGCGCGGGATGGCGCGCGGGCATACCCGGTTCTACGTCGTCGTCGAATCGGTGCAGGCGTTTCCGCACATGTTCGAGATCGCCGCGGCGCATCCGCGCATCGTCGCCTTCACCTGCGGCACCGAGGACTTCACGGCCTCGACCGGCTCGCAGCCGGACCCGGACGTCCTGCTGTTCCCGAAGCAGCAGGGCATCATCGCGGCGCGTGCCGCGGGCGCGATTCCGCTGGGCGTCCTGTCGTCGAGCGCCAACTTCCGCGACATCGACGGGTACAAGGCCTCGATCGCGAAGTCGCGCCGCTTCGGCGTGGAAGGCAGTCCCTGCATCCACCCGGCGCAGGTGAGCGCGCTGAACGAAGGCTTCAGTCCCAGCGCGAAGGACATCGCCGACGCCGAGCGCGTGGTCGCGACCTACGCCAGCTCAATCGCGGAAGGGCGCGGCTCCATCGGGCTCGACGGCATGATGCTGGACGTTCCTGTGGTGGAGCGCTCCGAGCGCGTGCTCGAGATCGCCAGGCGCATCGCGGAGCGCCAGGCGCGAAGCAGGAGCGCCGCGTAGCGGCCGCGCGATGACCGACGCACGCGCCCGGCCTGCCCACGACGCCAGCGGCGTCACCGTCGCGTTCGTGCGCGACATGCTCGCGCTGGATTTCGGGCGGATGCCGGCGCAGACCGTCGCCAAGGCCGAGCTCTGCCTCCTCGACTTCTTTTCGTGCGCGTTCGCCGCGCGGCGGTCGGAGGCCGTGGAGGCGATGCTGCGGGTGGCCGGCGCCTGGCCGGCGAGCGGCGGCGTTCCGGTGATCGCGACGCCGCTGCGCCTTCCTCCCGCCGACGCCGCCTACGTGAACAGCATGATGGCCGCGGCCGCCGCGCGCACGGACATGCACCCGGCGATCACCGCGCATTGCGCGCCGGTGGTCTTCCCTGTGGCGCTGGCGATCGCGGCGTCGCGGCCCGTGCGCGGCGCCGAGCTCATCGCCGCGGTGGTGGCCGGCTACGAAGCGATGGCGCGCGTCGGCCGCGTGATGGTCGACGACCGCTTCCGGCGGCACTTCCGTGCCACCGCCGTGCTGGGCTCGATCGGCGGCGCGGTCACGGCGGCGCGGCTGCTCCGTCTCACCCTCGACCAGGCGGTGGCTGCGCTGGCGCTGTCGGTCAACACGGCGTCGGGGCTGATGGAATTCGGCTACACCGGCGAGATCGACCTCTTCTTCCAGCCGGCCAACGCCGCGCGCAATGCGATCACGGCCGCGCTGCTCGCGCAGCAGGGCGTGCGGGCGTCGCAAACCATCCTCGAAGGCGACGCCGGCCTGCTGGCGGGGTTCGGCGGGCAGGCGCGCGCACGCGAGATCGTGGACGCGCCGCGCAGCGGGTTCGAGATCGACCTCGTGGACTTCAAGCGGGTGCCCGCGTGCGTGTTCGTGCAGGCCGCCGTGCACGCCGCGGAGGCGATCGTGCTGCGCGCACCGGTATCGCCCGCGGACGTCGACGCCGTGACGCTGCGCACGTTCGACGCCGCGATCCGCTACCCCGGCTGCGATGATCCGGGTCCCATCGAGACGCTGCCGGCGGCGCGCATGAGCCTGCAGTATGCGGTCGCGTCCGTGCTGGCGCGCGGCGAGCTCGCCGACGCCAACTTCACCGACATCGACAACGCCGCGCTGCGCGCGCTGGTGCCCAAGGTCCGCGTCGAGCAGGACGCCGGGTTCGACGCCGCGTATCCGCAACGGCAGGGCGCGCTGGTGTCGGTGCGGCTGAAAGGCGGCGCGGCGCTGGAAGGCCGCGTGGACGAGGTGCCGTCGTTCGCCCATGAAGGCATCGTCGCGCGCTACCGTAACGTCGCCGCCCGGCATCTCGGCGCCGCAAGCGTCGCCGCGCTCGAACGCGCCTGCCTCGGCTGCGCGACGCTGCCCGACATGGGAACGCTGACGGCGCTGATGGGCTCGACGCCGGCGCCGCGCAACGAGCGCGCGCCGGAGCCCTTGCTCACCCAGACGCGGCGCGCGCCGTAAACGAGACGAAGCGCCGCGAACGCCGGCGCCGCCGGTAACACGGTCACGGAGGAACGCAATGAAGCGATGCTGGATGGCGCTGGCGGTGCTGGCGATGCTGGGCAATGCGGGGGCGCAGGATTTTCCGACGCGGGAGATTCGCCTGATCGTCGGCGTGACACCCGGCAGCGCGGCCGACATCATCGCGCGCGCCTTCACGCCGGCGATGGCGGAAAGGCTGAAGCAGCCCGTCGTGATCGACAATCGTCCCGGGGCGGACACGATCATTGCGACCAACGTCGTGCGCAGCGCCAAGCCCGACGGCTACACGCTGCTGCTGGCGCAGCCCGCCCACGCGATCAACCCCACGCTCTATCCGGACCGCGCGTACGATCCGGTCAAGGATTTCACGCCGATCGCGCTGGTGTCGACGAGCAGCAACGTCTTCGTCGTGCGTGCCGATTCGCCGATAAAGGATCTCGCGGGACTGATCGCGGCGGCGAAGGCGAAGCCGGACGCCCTCAACTACGGCGACGCCGGCGGCTCGCCGTATCTCGCCGCCGAAATGCTCAACACGACCGCGGGCGTGCGGACGACCCACGTCGCGTACAAAGGTGCGGCCGAGGCGCTCACCGAGGTGCTGGGCGGCCGGCTCGACTATGCGCCGACCAGCGTGTCGTCGGCCACCGCGCTGCTGCGTGCGGGCCAGTTGCGTGCGCTCGCGGTGACGACCAGCACACGCAACCCGGACTTTCCGGACGTGCCGACGGTGGCGGAGCTCCTGCCCGGGTACCAGGCGATCACGTGGTGGGGCGTCGTGGGACCTGCCGGCATGCCGCCGGCGGTGACGGCCAGGCTCAACGAAGCGATCGCCGGCGCAATCCGCGATCCCGCGGTCAAGGCGCGGCTCGCCGCGGTCGGCATCGACGCCGTCACGGGAACGCCCGACGAGTTCTCGGCGTTCATCGTGAGCGAGATGCAGAAATGGGCGCCGATCGTGAAGGCGACGATGGCGGCGCGGCGCGGCAGCTGATCGCAGGTCAGGCGGCGCGCGAGGGAATCGGCAGCTCGATCCCCGCGCCCCGGATTCGCGCGGCATCGAGCACGTGCCGCGCCATGTAGATGTCCTCGAGCGCCATTCCCTGCGACTCGAACAGCGTGATCTGCCCGTCGCTGGTGCGCCCGCCACGATGGCCGACGAGGACGTCGCCGAGGTCGCGCAGGTGATCCCAATGGACGAGGCCGGCCTCCACCGCGGGCAGCAGGTCGCCGCACTCGTCGCGCGCCACCTCCCGCGAGTCCACGACGATGACGTCGCTGCGGCGGATCGCCGTGACGTCGAGTTCGCGCCGGTCGAGCGCATTGCTGCCCGCGGCGTTGACGTGCTGGCCGGCCTCGAGCAGCGCGCCGTCGAAGACGGGCGTCGAGGACTTGGTCATGACGTTGACGATATCGGCACCGTGGAGGGCATCGGCGGCGCTCGTCGCCGCGCGGACGTCGATGCCGAGACGCTCTGACATCTCGGCGCAGAAGGCGGCGCGGCGCACCGGGTCACGGCCGACGGCACGTGCCTCGGTGATCGGTCGCACCGCGGCCACGGCAGCGAGCTGATGGACGGCGTGCCGCCCCGTGCCGAAGCACGCGACGATCCGCGCATCGGCGCGCGCCAGCAACCGCGTCGCGAGAGCGGTCGTCGCGGCGGTGCGCGTGATGCCGAGCCAGTCGGCCTCGATCATCGCCTCGAACACGCCGGTGGACAGCCGGTGCAGGTGGACGAGCGTGGTGCGCGCATCGCGGCCGGCGAAGTAGTACTTGAAGCCGATCGCATCGATCCTGGGCGCGGCCGCCTGGAGCACCTGCAGATGACCCTGCGGCTGGCGCGTGCGCCGGCGGGGAACGTCGACGGCATCGCCGTTGGCGCGGTCGCGAAACGCCGCGGCCATCAGCTCGATGGCCTCCGGCAGCGTGACCAGCGATTTCACGTCCTCTTCGGTGAGGTACCGGACCATCGGTACGTTACGACCGGGGGCCCCGGATCGTCGTCGCGTGGATGAAGCGCTCCGGATGATAGATCGAGTGCCCGATGAGAATCGGGCGGCCGGTCGAGGCCACGAGCTGGAAGCCGCGGTCGAGCACGGGCGAGCCGGGCTCGATCTCCAACAGCCGTGCGTCGTTGGGGTGCGCCGCGGTGGCGCGGATCGTCACGTTCGCGTGGATGTCGAGCATGCCGAGCTTTTTCTCCAGCACTTCCCAGATCGTCTCGTGCTCGACGTCGGCGTCGTCGAGCCGTTCGTCGAGCTCCACCGTCATGTAACGGTAGTCGACGCCGACGGGATGGCCGTCCGCGCAGCGGCGGCGATGAAGGAACGCGACGAGCTGTCCGGGCTTGATCTGCAGCGCGGCCGCCGTGGGAATGCTCGCGGCCATGCGCGTGCGCTCCAGGATCTCGATGCGGACGTCGCGCCCTTCGATGCGCCACTCGCTCATCACCGCCTCGAGGTGATCGACGGTGCCCTGCACGGGCATGCCCGCGACGAAGGTGCCCTTGCCGCGGTGCCGCGTGACGAGGCCGCTGCGGACGAGGTCCTGCAGCGCCTGCCGGACGGTGAGCGGGCTGACGCCGAATTCGCGCGCCAGCGCCTGGTCGGACAGTCCCGTCAGCGAGGCGCCGTGATCGGCGATGCGCTGGCGCAGGATCTGCGCGATCTGCGCCCAGCGAGGGAGCGGCGAGCCTTCGTCGAGCAGCCCCGCATTCGGAGCCGCCTTGCGGGAGTTGCGCACGGGCTGGGACGCCATTCTCCTATTCTACATAGAATGGCCTTGGCGCCGTAGCGCCCGCGGCGCCTGACCGTGGTCAATCGACGGTCACCTTCGCGGTCCTGATGACCTGCGCCCAGCGCTTTTCCTCTCCCGCGATGTACGCGCGGAATTCCGCCGGCGGCAGATAGGCGGGCTCGGTGCCTTGCGACGAGAGCCGCGACTTCAGCTCCGGCGCCGAGAGCGCCTTCGCGATCTCCCGGCTGACGCGATCGATCACGGACTGCGGGGTGCCGGCGGGCGCCAGCACGCCCTGCCAGCCGTAGATCACGAACTCGGGCAGGCCCGCTTCCCTGGCGCTCGGCACGTCGGGCAGCGCCGGCGAGCGCGTGTCGCCGGTCACCAGCAGCGCGCGCGCCCGGCCGTCCAGCACGAACGGCTGGACGACGTTGCCGCCGTCGATCATGAGCTGGATGCGGCCGCCGACGAGATCGGTCAGCGCCGGCGCGCTGCCCTTGTACGGGACGTGCTGGATCTGCGTGCTCGTCTGCAGCTTGAGGAGCTCGCCGGCGAGGTGATTGATGTTGCCGTTGCCGCCGGAGCCGAAGTTGAGATCGCCGGGCTTGGCACGCGCGAGCGCCAGGAATTCCGTCATGGTCTTCGCGGGCAGCGACGCCGGCACGATCGCGACGAGCGGGGTGACCACCACCCGCGCGATCGGAGCGAAATCCTTCGCCGGGTCGAAGGAAAGCTTGGGATACAGCGCGGGATTGGCCGTGAGCATGCCCAGGTTCCCCATCAGGAGCGTGTAGCCGTCGGGCTTGGCGCGGGCGACGTATTCCATCGCGACGTTGCCTGCCGCGCCGGCGCGGTTCTCCACGACGACCCGCTGGCCGAGGAGGTCGGACAGCTTCTCGGCGAGCTGCCGCGCGACGATGTCGACGCCGCCGCCGGGCGGAAAGCCGACGACCAGCTGAATGGGTTTGTCCGGGTAGGCCTGCGCGGCTGCGAACGGCGCGACGGCGAGCATGAGGACGCAGAGCAGAACTTGCGGCAGCTTCATCGGGAACTCCTGGGCAATGGCGAACGGGCGCGCGCCGCGGGCTGGCCGCGGGCGATGCGCTTCAGCGAAAGGGAAACGGCCGAGAGGCGGGCGTCGCGCTCGAGGCTGTCGATGATGTGGTGGCGAAGCGCCGCCGCGGCGCTGTCGTGATCGCCGCGCCGCAAGTGCCGCAGGATCCGGGCGTGCTCCGCGGCGACGAGCGCCTGGTTGGGGATGCCGCGGCCGAGGAAGATCCGCGAGAACTGGGGCGCGGCATAGAGGCGGGCGTGCAGCTCGTCGAGCAGTGGATTGCGCGCGAGCGCGATCAGCCGCGCATGGAACGCCCAGTTCAGCGCCGAGAAGCGGCGGATTCCGTCGTGGTCGGTGCCGAAGTCGCCGTCTCGAATCTTCCCGTTGAGCGCGGTGGCCTCGTCCAGAATCCGCGCGTCGAGCGGGCCCAGGACGTGCAGCAGCGCGTTGGGCTCGACGATGACGCGCGCGACGGCCCAGTCCACGTATTCCTGCGCCGTGGGCAGCGCGGGCACGCTGTAGCCGATGTTGTCGACGAAGCGGAGCTGGCCTTCCGCCGCGAGCCGCGCGAACGCCTCGCGCACCGGCGTGGGACTGACGCCGAAGCGCTTGGCCACGTCGGCGATGTTGACGGCGACGCCGGGCGCGTAGTCGCCTGCCGCGATGCGCGCGCGCACTTCGTCGTACACCTGCGCGACCAGGCTGCGCGCGCGTACCGCCGTCATGCGGCCGCCTGCTGCGCGGCGAGTCCGTAGCGCGCGAAAAGCTCCGCGGGCGCGTCGTTGCGCGCGAGCAGCGTGGCGATCAGGGCGCGGATCCGCGCGGCTTCGCGCGGATCGTCCAGGGGTGCGCGCTGGGCCGGATCCACCGCGAGGTCGAAGAGGGCGTCGCGCGCGTCGAGCAGCGGGTAGCGACGCGTCATGTTGGCCTTCGCGTCCTGGCGGACGGGCAGCCGCCAGACGGGAAAGCCCTGCGCGAACGGCAGCGACCGCACGACCTCGGCGCCGTCGAATTCGCTCGCCTCGAAGTACGTCCGCATGTGCGCCGGCATCAGCGTGTACTGGTAGAGATCCGCGTCGAACGGCTCCCGCGGATAGAGGAAGTACGCGTGGCGGCCGTCCGTGAAATTGATCGCTGCGCCGAACTGCCCGAAGATGCAGCCGTCCGGGTGAAGGGGCATGTCGCCGCGCAGCGCGGGCAGCAGGCTGCGGCCCGTCACCTCCGCGGGTGGGTCCTTGCCGAACAGCGCCAGCATCGTCGGCATGAGATCGGTCGTCTGCGACAGCGCCTGCGCGCGGCGCGGCGCGATGCCCGTCTGGCGCGGCGGCGCAATCAGCAGCGGAATGTGCGCGACCTCGTTGTAGAACGGCGGCCGGTTCTTCCCGAGGAATTCCTTTTCGCCCAGCAGCAGCCCGTGGTCGGTCGACAGGATGATCCACGTGTCCTGCCAGAGGTCGTGACGATCGAACGTGTCGAGCAGCGTGCCGAGGTAATGATCGCAGGCGCCGACGAGCGCGTGGTAGTTGCCCCGAAGGTGCTTCAGCAGGCCCGCGTCGACGTCGCTCCTGCCGTAGCTCGGCCAGTCGAAGATCTTGCCGCCGAGCGCTTCCGGGTGGTCCCGCAGGAACCGCTCGGGCGCGAAGAACGGCTCGTGCGGATCGAAACATTCGAGATGCAGCAGCCAGTCGGCAGCGGCGTGATGGTCGTCGAGGAACGCGTTCCCCGATGCGAAGCACTGCGCGAGCGGAAAGTCGCCGCGCGCCTCGAGATACTCGCGGTTCACGTAATACGGCAGCTTCGAATTGATGTCCGGCGAGAAGTCGTGCTGGCGCTCGTGGAAGCGCTCCGCGTAGCCCGCGACGTTCGGCGCGATCGCCGGCCGCCATTTGTCCTTTTCCTGCCCGCGGATGAACTCCCACGAGTTGTAGCGGCCGTGGAAGCCCGCGCCGCCATCCTCGAAGTAGTGATAGTGATCGGTGACGAGATGCGTGTAGACGCCGCTGCCGCGCAGGATGTCGGCGAGCGAGTGGTCGAAGGGCTCGAGCGGGCCCCAGCCGCGATGGAGGAAGTTGAGCCTTCCAGTCTGGATGTCGCGCCGCGCGGGCAGGCACGGGAGGCTGCCGACGAAATGGCGGTCGAACACCACGGCGCGCTGCGCCAGGCGCTCGAAGTTCGGCGTGCGCGGCGCGCCAGGCTCGTAGCACGTGAGCGCGTGGCGGTTGAGCGAATCGAACAGGAGGAATACGACCTTCATGGCATCGCCTGCGAAGACGGAAAAATCGATCATATACGATTGCTCCGGCTGAATGGAGGTGCGTCCGACGCCGCGTTCAGACATCGGCCTACAGGTGCAACACGTCTTCCACCGTAGTGTGAGTGGCAGTGCGCGCCCAAACCCTGCGCGCGGAAGGCACGACAGATGAAGAAAATGAACAAGCTCGTAGTCGCGGTAGCGCTCGCATGCGGCACCCTCGCCGCAGCGCCGGTCTCGGCGCAGGTCAGCTTCGCCGTGTCCACGCCGGGCCTCAGCATCGGCGTCAACGTGCCCGCGTATCCGCAGCTCGTCCCGGTGCCGGGCTATCCGGTGTACTACGCGCCGCAACTGAACTCGAACTACTTCTTCTACGACGGCCTCTACTGGGTCTACTCGAACGACAACTGGTACGCGAGCAGCTGGTACAACGGTCCGTGGTCGCTGGTCGAGCCTGACGTCGTGCCGGTCTTCCTCCTGCGCGTGCCGGTGCGCTACTACCGCCGGCCGCCGACGTATTTCCGCGCGTGGAGCGCAAGCGCGCCGCCGCGCTGGGGCGAGCATTGGGGGAATTCGTGGGAAGACCACCGTCGCGGTTGGGACAACTGGGACCGCAGGGCCGCGCCGGCGCCGGCCCCGCTTCCGGTGTACCAGCGCCAGTATTCGGGCAACCGCTATCCGCATTGGGAGCAGCAGCGCACGCTCGAGGTGCAGAACTACCGCTACACGCCGCGCGATCCGCAGGTCCAGCAGCGCTTCCAGGCGCAGGCTCAGCCTGCGCTGGCGCCCAGCCAGACGGTGCAGCGCGCGCCGCAGCCGTCGCGTGCCGTGAACCACGCGGAGCCGCAGGCGGCGCCGAACGCGGGCCAGAATCAGCGCCAGGTGGCGCGGCCCGCGCAGGCGGTGCCGAAGCCGGACTACGCGCGCCCGCCTACCCAGCAGCAGGCGCGCGAGCCGCAGCCGCGGCCCGAGCGCCAGGCCCAGCAGCCGCCGCCGCAACAACGCCAGGCTCAGCCGCGACCGCCGGATCAACAGCCGCGTCAGGCCCAGCAACCACGGCCGGAACGCCAAGCGCAGCAGCCGCAACCTCAGCGCCAAGCGCAGCCGCCGCAGACCAAGCCCGAGTGGCAGGCGCAGCAGCCGAGGCCGGTGCCGCCGCCGCAGGCGCAGCAACAGGCGCAGCGACAGCAGGTCGCGCAGCAACAGCACGAGCAGCAGCCTTCACCCGGCCGCGGCGGGGAGCAAGGGAAGGGCGAGGGTAAGGGCAAGGGCCAGGACGGCCACTGACCCGACTTCAGCTCTTGTAGTGGCTCATCGCGGCCGCCGGGAGGCGCTCGCGGGCTATCTTGGGCTTGGCCGTCACGGCCTCGACCGAGAGCGTGAAAGTGCGCTGCTCATTCGGTCCCATCGCGCCCACGCCGACGAGCTTGCGGGCAATCTCCTGCCCGCGGTCGTTGCGGATGACGACGACGACCGTGTACTCCCACGGCTCGCCATCGGACGGATGGCGAATGCTGCCTTCGATCCGCAGCGGCGTGAGCGCGGGCTCCTGCGCCGCGGAGCCGTCCGCGGCGGCACCGTAGCGCAGGTGATGCTTGCACGACGGGCACACCGCGGCGCTCTCGAGGATGGTCTCCCGGCAGTGCGGACACTGACGCGTCGCGCCGACGAGGCCCGGGCGCGCGTTGCTCATGGCGTCAGGCCACCCGGTGTGGGCACATCAGGCCACATCAGGCGCCGTTGGCGAGCCCGTTGCGTCCGGCCCGCGGCCCCTGGCCGTCCTCGCCGCCGAACTCGGCCTTCCCGCGCATCGTCGCGCCGGCGGCCACGGCCAGCGAACGGGTCTTGAGGTCGCCGATCACCGTGCCGGTCTGAAGCAGGTCGATGCGGGAGGCTTCGACGACGTTGCCTTCCAGTTCGCCGGCGATCGTCACCTTGTCGGCGCGAACGCTGCCGGTCAGCTTGGCCCCGGCCTCGATGGTCAGGTCGCCCTGGACGTTGACGTCGCCCTTGAACTTGCCGGCGATGCGGACGCTGCCGCCGCCCTCGATCTTGCCTTCGATGGTGAGGTCAGAGGCGATCAGCGACTCCTTCCCGGGTGCCGCACCCGCGGCGCGTGCTACCGCGACCGGTGCGGGATGGCTGGAAATGGGCTCGACCTTCGGGGTGGCGGCGGTTTCCATCCGGGTCGGCTCCTTGTCGAACGTGGGCGTGGGGGGGGTCACCGATGGCATCGGGGTGGGCGCGGGCTTGGTGACGGTGTTGTCTTTCCACAGGGACATGGCGTGGTCCTCTAGGGGGGTGGGAAGTCAAGGCTATGCCAAATGGGTAAGTGCTGGCAATCGTCGGAAGCGCCGCGGAGCCTGCGGGCCGGCCTGAGGCGGCGCTAAAGCCACAGTCCGGACCCGCGGGAGCCCGGCGCAGCCGACGGGAGGGCAAGGCTAGCCCCATTCGCGGTCCGGGGCAATCGCCGTCAGCGGATCCAGCCCGAGGCGGCATACGCCAGCGCGCCGATCAGTCCCGCCGCCGGGAGCGTCAGCACCCAGGCGAGCACGATCCGCTGCGCTACGGGCCAGCGGACGGCGGTCGCCCGCCGCGCTGCCCCCACGCCCACGATGGCACCCGTGATGGTGTGCGTCGTCGACACGGGCACCCCGAGCGCGGTGGCGAGGAACAGCGTCAGCGCGCCGCCCGTTTCGGCGCAGAAGCCCTGGACCGGCTTCAGTTGCGTGATCCGCGAGCCCATCGTGTGCACGATCCGCCAGCCGCCGAACAGCGTGCCGAGCGCCATCGCCGCCTGGCAGCTCAGCACCACCCAGAACGGGACGTGGAACTCGCTGCCGAGGAGGCCCTGCGAGAACAGCAGCACCGCGATGATGCCCATCGTCTTCTGCGCGTCGTTGCCGCCGTGTCCGAGCGAGTAGGCGGCCGCCGAAAAGAGCTGCAGCACGCGAAAGCGGCGGTCGACGGCGAACGGCGTCCGGTTGCGGCTCGTCCAGTGCACGATCACGACCAGCGCCTGTGCGAGCACGAATCCCAGCAGCGGCGACGCGACGATGCCGATGGCCGTGATGCCGAGTCCGCCGAACACCACCACCGCCAGCCCGCCCTTGGCGATCGCGGCGCCGGCGAGGCCGCCGATCAGCGCATGGCTGCTGCTCGATGGAATGCCGAAGCGCCACGTGACGACGTTCCACACGATCGCGCCTATGAGCGCGCCGAACACGACCCGCCCGTCGACGATGGTGGCATCGACGATGCCCGTACCGACGGTCGTCGCCACGTGCAGGCCGAACACGGCGAACGCGACGAAATTGAAGAACGCCGCCCACGCTACCGCGGTCTGCGGCCGCAGCACCCGCGTGGCCACGACGGTGGCGATCGAGTTCGCCGCGTCGTGCAGGCCGTTCAGGAAATCGAACACCAGCGCGACGGCGATCAGCGCGACGAGTACGGGCAGTCCGAGCGCGGCCGCGTCCATGAATGCGGTGGGATGGATCGTCGGGCCGCGCCGCTTACGCGTGCTTGGCCGTGATCGTCTGGATCGCGTTGGCGACGTCGTCGCACTTGTCGACGACGTTTTCGACCAGCTCGTAGAGCTCCTTGCGATCGATGTAGCCGATCGTGTCCACCGCGCCGGCGCGAAGCTGCGCGCGGAGCCCGGTGAGCGCGGCGTCGAACGACGCGTCGGCGCGGCCTTCGATCTGCCCGACCTGCTCGCACAGCGCGGAGATGACCTTGTGGTCGCGGGCGATCGAGTCGAGCGACGGCATCACCTTGCGCAGCACTTCCGCCGCCTCGACGACGGCGTCGCCCATCGCGTGCATTTCCGGCGGAAAATCGCGGACGCCGTACCGCTGTATGCCCTTGGCGGTGTCCTCGATCAGGTCGACGCAGTCGTCGAGCAGATGCGCGAGCTCGAGGATGTCCTCGCGGTCGATCGGCGCGTTGAACGTGCGGTTCGCGGCGATGAAGACCTTCCGCGCGACGGCGTCGGCGGCCATCTCGATGTCGCGGATGCTGGCCACGTGGTGCTCCGCCGGGATGTCCTCGGTGATCATCTGCCGGAGCTCGACGGCGGCGTCCACGATGCACCGGGCCTGCTCGCAGAACAGGGGGGTGAAGGCCTCCTCGTGCGGCATGAGGCGGCTGAAGAGGTTGAGCGACATGGCGGGAAATGATACACACCGGGGTGATCGAGGGAGGGCCATGGAGCGGTTCCTGCGGATGGGTCGTGCGTTGCTGCCCTGGCTGCTGTGCGCCGGCGCGGGCAGCGCCGTCGCGGGCGATCCCGTCGCCGAGCGCGCGCTGATCGCGGGGGCCTCGGGCATGCCCCGGATGGTCGCCGGCGTGTACCGTCCCGCCGGCGAAGGCCCGTTCCCCGTCGTCGTCTACTCGCATGGCCGCTCCGGCACCGAGGCCGAGCGGGCGCAGACGCAGGTCCCCGACATCCGCGGCCACGTGCGCTACTGGCTGGGCAAGGGCTTCGCCGTCGTGGCGCCGATCCGGCCCGGCTACGGCGAGACCGGCGGCGCCGACCGCGAAGATTCCGGCGTGCGCTACGACGTCTTCGGCAACTGCTGGGGCGACACCAACTTCACTCGCTCGGCCGACGCCGCCACGACGGCGGTCGCGGCCACGCTCCGGTGGCTGCATCAGCAGCCGTGGGCGAACGCCGACCGCGTGGTGCTGGTCGGCGCGTCGATGGGCGGGCTCGCGTCGGTGGCGAGCGCCGCCCACGAACCGCCGGGGGTCGTCGCCTACGTCAACTTCTCCGGCGGCACCGGCGGCAACGGGCGGCGCGCGCCGGAGCACAGCTGCGGCCTCGACCGGATGGCGGACGTGATGGCCGCGTACGGGCGCACGACGCACGTCGCGAGCCTGTGGCTCTACGCCAGCAACGATTCGTTCTGGGGCGCGTACTGGCCGCGCGCGTGGTTCGACGCGTTCGCGCGCGGCGGCAGTCCCGCCCAGTTCGTGATGACCGAGCCGGTGCCCAACGCGGACGGCCATCAATTGCTCACGCGGGGCCGTCCGCTCTGGTCCGCCGCGGTGGACGCGTTCCTGGCGGAGCAGGGCTTCTAGCGCTGCCGTCCCGGCGTGGGGCGATGTCCGACGCCAATGTCGGCCACCGGGCGACGGTGCCGGCGTGCCGGCCTCCGTAGCATGAGCCGGTGACTGCGGCCGCCTCTCCTGCGACACGCCTCGCCGATCTCGTCGTCACCTCGACGGCGGTCGCCGGGCAATCCGGGCGGCGGGCGAAGATCGCCGCGCTCGCCGAGTTGCTTCGTCGCCTGACGCCCGAAGAAGTCGAGATCGGCGTGGCGTATCTCTCCGGCGCGCTGCGCCAGGGAAAGGCCGGCATCGGCTACGCGGCGCTGCGCGACGCGCGGCCGGACGACCAGGCCACGCAGCCCGAGCTCACGCTCTCCGACGTCGACACGGCGCTGGCCCAGGTGGCCCGCGCCAGCGGCGCCGGATCGGCGGCCGAGCGGGTGCGGCTCCTGAAGGCGCTCTTCCATCGCGCGACCCCGTCGGAGTACGAATTCCTGGTCCGCCTGCTGCAGGGCGAGCTGCGGCAGGGCGCCCTCGAGGGCCTGATGATCGAGGCGGTGGCCGCCGCGGCGGGCGTGCCGGCGCCGGAGGTGCGGCGCGCGGCGATGGTCGCCGGGGGCATCGGCGTCGTCGCCGAGAGCGCGCTGCGCGACGGCGCGGCCGGCTTGCGGCGGTTCGTCGTCGCTCTGTTCCAGCCGCTGGCGCCGATGCTGGCGCAGCCCGCCGACGACATCGAGGACGCGATGACGCGACTCCCGATGGCGGCGCTCGAATGGAAGCTCGACGGCGCGCGCGTGCAGGTGCACAAGGACGGCGACGACGTGCGGATCTACTCGCGCACCGGCAACGACGTCACCGCCGCCGCGCCCGAGGTGGTCGAGGCCGTGCGCGCGCTGTCCGCGCGGGCGCTGATCCTGGACGGCGAGGTGATCGCGCTGAAGCAGGACGGCGCGCCGCACGCGTTCCAGGACACGATGAGCCGCTTCGGCCGCGTGCAGGACATCGCTTCGATGCGGGCGCGCATGCCGCTGTCGCCGTACTTCTTCGATTGCCTGCGCAGCGACGACGAAGATCTCCTCGCGGCGCCCGGCGCGGCGCGCTTCGAGGCGCTGATGGGCGCGCTGCCGCCCGAGCTCGTGATCCCGCGTCTGGTGACGAGCGACGCGGCCGCGGCCCAGTCGTTCTACGACGACGCCACTGGGCGGGGTCACGAGGGCATCATGGTGAAGGCACTCGACCTGCCCTACGACCCTGGCGCGCGCAGCGCCGGCTGGCTCAAGGTGAAGCGCAGCCACACGCTCGACCTCGTGGTGCTCGCGGCGGAATGGGGGCATGGCCGGCGGCGCGGCCGCCTGTCGAACCTCCACCTGGGCGCGCGCGACCCCGCGACCGGCGCTTACGTGATGCTCGGCAAGACGTTCAAGGGCATGACCGACGCGATGCTGGAATGGCAGACCGAAGCGCTGCAGAAGCTCGAGACGACGCGCGACGACTGGACGGTGCATGTCCGTCCCGAGCTGGTGGTGGAGGTCACGTTCAACGACCTGCAGTCGAGCCCGCGCTATCCGGGCGGACTGGCGCTCCGGTTCGCGCGCGTGAAGGGCTATCGGCCTGACAAGCGCGCGCAGGACGCCGACACGATGGACGCGGTGCGCGCGATCTTCGCCGCGCAGACGGCAGGTCCGGCCGCGGGTCGGGCTTCAGCCTGACGCCGGCTCAGCGGGGCGGCACCTTGTACAGGTAGAGCTGCGTGAACGCGAAGCCGGTCGTGGCGATCTTGTCGAGCGACTCGACGGCGATCACCTTTTCGACGGTCCACGTCGGAAACGGAAAGTCGTGCGTGACCACGCGCGTGCCCGGCTTCAGTTCCGCCAACAGCTTTTTCTCGACCTTCGGCATGATGCCCGGCAGCAGGTAGACGGTGACCACGGTCGCCTCGCTCACGTCGGCCGCGAAGAGATCGCGCTCGTGGAATTTCACCCGGTCGGCCACGCCGGCCTTGGCGGCGTTGTCGTTCGACACCTTGACGATCGGCCCGTCGATGTCGACGCCGAAGCCGCCGCGCGCGTGATACTTCGCCACCGCCGTGATGACGAGCCGGCCGTCGCCCGAGCCCAGGTCGACGACGTAGTCGCCGGCGCCCACGCCCGCCAGGTCCATGATCTCGTCGACGATGTCGGTGGGCGTGTAGACGATCGGCGCCACGCTCCGCGGCGGGTCGGCCGGGGCGGACGCGGGGCGGGGTGCCGGCTGCGCGAGCGCGCCGGCCGACGCCAGCCATGCCGCCATCGCCACCGCCGCACCGATCTGCCGCACCAGGGGTTCGCCGCGCACGGTTGACAGCGTACCAGCGCAGGCGGAGCATGGCCGGTGCACCCGCATTTTTGCCCGTTCAAGGAGATCGCCATGAACCGTCACTTCCTCACCGCGCTCGCCGCCGTCGCCTTCGCCGCCAGCAGCGCCGCGTTCGCCTGCGACTATTCGGCCATGGACGACGGCGTCGCGCTGGCGCCGGCCGATGCATCCAAGGTGCCCGTCGCCGCCGCATCCGGCAGCAGCGCCGTTCCCATCAAGTTCGACAAGCCGCGTGCCGCAGCGCCCAAGCCCGCCGCCAAGTCCGTCGTCGTGGCGGTCAAGAACGCGCCGTCCGAGCCGCAGGCCGTCACGCCGCGCTGAGCGTCCGGCCCCTGCCGCAAACAGCCCGCGTCAGGCGGGCTTTTTGTTGCCTGCCGCACGTCGGCGCGTCCGGCGCGCCCGGTTGCAATTCATCCCCACGCGCCCAACCTGACGCGGCATGGCTCTCTGGCAACTCGCCCTGCTCCTTGCCGTGCTCGCCGGCGCCTGGTTCCTCTGGGACAGCCTCCGCGCGCGCGAGGCCGCCAACGTGGCGATGCGCGAAGCGTGCCGGTCCGAGGGGCTGCAGTTTCTCGACGACACGGTGGCGCTCACGTCGCTGCTGCCGGTGCGCAACGACGACGGCCGATTGAAGCTCCGCCGCGTCTACGGCTTCGAATACAGCGATACCGGCCATGACCGCCGCAAGGGCAGCATCACGATGCTGGGCGACGCGGTGCTCGCGCTCTACATCGGGCTCCGCGCCGTGCCGTCCGACACGCCCCGGCTCTCCTGACGACGATCTATCGCGCGGGCCGCGACGGCGCCAGCGCGAGGTCGTGCACCGTCGCGTTCATCGCGGCGGGAGGCAGCCGGCGCGTGGCGTCGGCGGAATCGTAGAGCACCATCACGAGCGCGCGCGAGCCGGCGCGCGCGAGCACCGTGATGCCCTCGGCGTGGTCCTTCTTCGCGTGGTACGGGAGCTCGAGCAGCGTGGGCAGCTGACGATGATCGAGCATGCGCTCGCTGCGCGTGGCGAGCGCGTCGGGCCAGAGGCGAAGCTTCGTCGTGCCCTTGCCGCGCATCGGCGGACCGGTGAGGATCAGGAGGTCGCGGCCGCTGATGCAAAGATCGCGCACGCCGGCGCCGCCGAGCTCCAGGAAGTGCTTGCGATAGCGCGCCAGCGCAGGCCGCGCGCCGCCATCGCGCGGCAGCTTCACGAGCTCGAGCTCGTCGGGACGGCGGCGGTTGGGCGCGACGTGGATTTCCACGATGCACGCCCAGCCGTCCAGCACCGGGCCGCGCAGTCCGAGGAACAGGCGTCCCCCAGGTGCTGCGGCCAGGCCTTCGATGTCGAAGCCGTTGTCCTTGCTCGGAATCGGCAGGAATGGGCCGAGGTGCGGATCGTCGCGCAGCGCGCGGGTCAGCGCATCCTGCTTGCGTCCGCCGGGAAGTCGCGCGGCGACGCGGGGAGCGTCGGCGCCCGCCGGCTGCGCGCGACGCGCCAGCGCGGGCGCGCCGTCACTGCCGTTCGCGACGGGAATGCGCGCGAGGAGGAACCGATTGCCGGATCGGGTCACCGTGGCCAGCCCCGCGATGCCCGCGGCGCCGCGCTTGCCTTCGGGCCCGTCGCGCTGCGCCGAGTGCGAGCCGGCGAGCCACAGGTAGCCGTCGGCGTAGGCGAGGCCCTCGAGGTCGGCTTCCGGCGGCGCCGTGCTGCCCTTCTCGGGTGCCGTCGCGGCGAGCGACAGGAAGCGGCGAAGGTCGTAGCGCTGATGGGCGCCGTACGCGAGCGTGCCGGCGCGCGTGCGCGTTGCGCTGAGCTGCTCGACGAACACCGTCTCGTCGTGCACGAGCCACAGCGCGCCGTCGAACGCCGCCGCCGCGGACATGCCGCCGCTCAACCGCTTGCCGCTCGGGAGCAGGTCGCGCGCGGGATCGAGCTGCAGCCGGACGTCCCGGCTCGGAGGAGTCTTCATCTTCACGGCGTCGCCTTCAGACGAGCGACTGCGTGTCGGCGTCCACCGGCAGCGCGTGGCCCGAGATGTTGGCGCCGAGCGGCGATGCGAGGAAGACGATGCTGTTCGCGATGTCCTCCGCCGTGACCATGCGCCGCAGCGACGTCTTGCCGATCGCCTCCTCGCGGACGACGTCGACGGCGACGCCACGAAGCCGGGCGCGATTGGCGAAGACGGCCTCGATCCGCGCCCCGGCGACGGACCCCGGGCAGATCGCGTTGACGCGCACGCCGTGCGGCCCGAGCTCGATCGCCAGCGACTTGGTGAAGCCGATCACGCCCCACTTGGACGCGGCGTACGGCGTGCGGTTGGGAAAGCCGAAGCGCCCGGCCGCCGACGACAGGTTCGCGATGCTGGCGTTGCGGCTCGTCTTCAGCAGCGGGATCGCCTGCTGCGCGCAGAGGAACTGCCCGGTGAGGTTCACCGCGAGCGTGCGCTGCCAGTCGTCGAGCGAGACGTTCTCGCACGCCGCGGTGGGCCCGGCGATGCCCGCGTTGTTGACCAGCGCGTCGAGGCCGCCGAGGATCCCCGCCGCGGTGTCGAACAGGCCCGCGACGGCGGCGGGGTCGGCGACGTCGCATACGCTGCGCGAGATCGCCGCGTCCGGCTTGCCCATCGCGTCGAGCGCCGCCGTGTCGACGTCGCAGACGTGCACCCGCGCACCCTCGCGCGCGAAGGCGCGCGCCGTGGCGAGCCCGATGCCCGAGGCGCCGGCCGTCACCAGCACCCGCAGGCCGCGAATTCCGAGATCCATCGTGTTTCCTCCTGGCGTGTCGTCCCCGGCGTCGTGGCACCGTGCGGACACCATTGCGCATTGTAGCGGCGAGGCCCGACAATGCTCGCCGCATCAGACCAAGAGGAGCCAACGCCATGGCCGCATCCCGCAAGGTGATCATCACCTGCGCCGTCACGGGCTCGATCCACACGCCGTCGATGTCCCCGCACCTCCCGGTGACGCCGAAGGAGATCGCGGACGCCGCGGTGGCGGCGGCCGAGGCCGGCGCGGCCATCGTCCATCTCCACGCGCGCGATCCCGTCGACGGGCACCCGACGCAGGACCCGAAGTACTTCCGGGAGTTCGCGCCGGAGATCAAGCGCCGCTCGGACGTGGTGGTCAACTTCACCACCGGCGGCGCGGCGACGATGACGATCGACGAGCGGCTGCAGCCGGCGCTCCAGCTGAAGCCGGAAGTGGCGTCGCTCAACATGGGCTCGATGAACTTCGGCCTGTTCCCGATGCTGCAGCGGTTCAAGGAATTTCGCCACGCCTGGGAGCGGCCGTACCTCGCCGGCTCCGACGAGCGCATCTTCCGGAACACGTTCAAGGACATCGAGTACATCCTGACGTCCTGCGCGAACAACGGCACGCGCTTCGAGATCGAGTGCTACGACATCGGGCACCTGTACACGGCGCACCACTTCTTCCAGCGCGGCATCGTCAAGCCGCCGCTCTTCATCCAGAGCGTGTTCGGCATCCTCGGCGGCATCGGTCCGCACCCGGACGACGTCGCGCACATGAAGCGCACCGCCGACCGCCTGTTCGGCGACCAGTACCGCTGGAGCGTGCTCGGCGCGGGCCGCAACCAGCTTCCGATCGCCGCGATGTCGGCCGCCATGGGCGGCAACGTGCGGGTGGGTCTCGAGGACAGCCTGTGGATCGGCGCCGGCAAGCTCGCCGAGTCGAACGCCGCGCAGGTGCGCGCCGTGCGGCAGATCATCGAGGGGCTGGGCCTCGAGGTGGCGACGCCGGACGACGCGCGCCGCATCCTCGAGCTGAAGGGCGGCGCGAACGTCGCGTTCTAGCTACGCCTGCCCGTCGTAGGCCCGCTGCAGCCCGGCGACGTCGAGCTTCGTCATCTTCAGCATCGCCTGCATCACGCGGTTGGCTTTCGCCGCGTCCTTGTCGCCGAGCAGCTTGCCGAGCAGCGTGGGCACGACCTGCCACGAGACGCCGAACTTGTCCTGCAGCCAGCCACACTGGTTGGTCTGGCCGCCGGCCGCGAGCTTCGACCAGTAGTAGTCGACCTCCTCCTGCGACTCGCACTTGACGAAGAAGGAGATCGCCGGCGAGAACTTGAACATCGGGCCGCCGTTCAGCGCGTAGAACTCCTGGCCGTCGAGCTCGAACGTGGCCGACATGATGGAGCCTTTCGGGCCTGGACCGGCGTCGCCGTAGCGCGTGACGCTGGTGATCGTCGCGTTCTTGAAGATGGACGTGTAGAAATTCACGGCTTCGTCGGCCTGGCCGTCGAACCACAGGAAGGGCACGATCTTCTGCATGGATATCCCCGATCGGTGAGAAGTGGTGGAGCGGACGCGTGCGGCGCGGCTATTCCGCGACCAGCACCATCCACCCCAGGCCGAACTTGTCGGCGAGCATCCCGAACTTCGGGGAAAAGAACGTCTTGGCCAACGGCATCCGCACCTGGCCACCCTCGGCCAGCGCCGCGAACACGCGATCGGCCTCGGCCTCGCTCTTGGCGGTCAGCGACAGCGAGAAGCCCTGGAAGTCGGTCTTGCCGCCGCACTCGCCGTCCGATCCCATGACCTGCGTGTCGCCGATCGTGAGCGCCATGTGCATCACCTTGTTGCCGCTGCCCGGCGGCAGCATGCCGGGCGGCGCGGGCTCGGGGCTGTCCGAGTAGCGCATCATCATGTCGACCTTGGCGCCGAGCACGCGTTGATAGAACGCCGCGGCTTCCTCGGCGCGGCCGTTGAAGAACAGGTACGGTTGGACCAGCATGGCGTCGTTTCCTTTCGTTCGTGGCGCGGCGTCGGCGCGCAAGGTTCAGCGATTCTGCTTGGCGGCCTGCTCGCGCAGCCGCTCTTCCTGCGCGCGGAGCTCGGGCGTGAACTCGGCGCCAAAATCCTCCGCCTCGAAGAACGGGCGCAGCTCGACCTCGCCCTCGTCGAACGGTATGCGCTTCGCCCATGCGAGGGCCTCGTCCTTCGACTTCACTTTCCAGATCCAGTAGCCGGCGACGAGCTCCTTGGTCTCGGAGAAGGGCCCGTCGACGACGGTGCGCTCCTTGCCCGAGAAGCGGATGCGCGCGCCCTTGGCGCTCGGCTGCAGGCCGTCGCCGTCCTGCATGATGCCGGCCTTCACGAGCTCCTCGTTGAAGTTGCCCATCGCGGCGAGCATGTCGCGCGTGGGCATCACGCCCGCCTCCGACTCCTTGGTTGCCTTGACGATCACCATGAATCTCATTTCGCTCTCCTCGAGAATGCCGGGGTTCAGGACTGCATGAAATAGCCGATGGGGCGCACTTCGACGCCCCAGCCGACGTGCTCGCCGAGCCGCGCGGCGGGGTGCATCGACGCCACGCGGGTGGCCTCGGCGAGGTCGGCGGCCTCGACGATGAAGAACGCGCCGATCTGTTCCTTCGTCTCGGCGTACGGCCCGTCCGTCACCGACGGCACGCCGTTCCGCGGCCGGACGGACGCCGAGTCCCGCGACGCGGCCAGCGACGCCACCAGCACCAGGTGGCCGCTGTTGCGCAGCGCCTCGTCGTGCGTCTGGCACTGGCGCACCAGCGCGTCGACCTCGGGCTTCGGCAGCGCGTCGAACTTCTTTTCGTCGTAATAACCGAGACAGAGGAATTTCATCGGGTTTCTCCGTGGGGCCTGGAATCGGCGAATGCGGGCTTCTTACCCAGTAGTCGAACGGGGCCCGCGCGATTCGACAGACCCGGGCAAAAAATTTTCCTGCCGGGCGTCGGCGGGCCGGAACGGGGGGGCGAAGGGGAAGGGGGCGGCACGCCGGGGCAAGGCCTGCCGGGCGGCGGGCCTACCGTGCGGGCGTGCCGGACGCGAGACCCAGCGCGCCCAGGGTCTGCGCGTCCTCCGCCACCGGCCGGACTTCGACGCAGCCGATCCGCGCCCCGGGAATGCGCGCCGCGATGGCGATCGCTTCGTCGCGATCGCGAGCCTCGATCAGGTAGTAGCCGCCCAGCTGCTCCTTGGTCTCCGCGTACGGGCCGTCGGTGACGGCGACGCCGCCGTCGCGGACGCGCACCGTGGCGGCCGTGTCCGGCGGCGACAGGCGGTTCAGCCCGACCAGGTGTCCGCTGGCGCGGATCTCCCGCGTGAATTCGGCGTATTCGTCGAAGTGCCGCGCCGCCGCCGCGGGCGTGAGTCGCTCCATCATTCTTCCGGTGTCGGCACAGATGAGGCAGAGAAATTTCATCGGTCGCTCCGTGGAAAGGCCTGCATCAGCGCCAGCGCGTACGCCGGCGCCGTGGGCTCGTGCATGAAGTACGCGTGGATCGTCGTCCAGCCGGTGGCGGCGAGCCGCGCGGCCCACGCCGCGAGATCGGCGTCGGAATAGGTTTCGAGCCGCAGCCGCACGTAGCCGAACGGCGCGGTCTCCACCAGCGGCGGCGGCGCGTCGTCCTCGCGCTCGGACAGGCACAGCGCGGCGCCCGCGCCCTTCAGCGCCGCGTAGACGTCGTCGTCGAACCACGTGTCGCTGCGGAACTCGAAGACCGCGCGATGATCGTCCGGCAGCAGCGCGAGGAAAGCGGTCAGCCGCGGCAGGTCCTTTTTCAGGTTCGGCGGCAGCTGGAACAGCACCGGTCCGCGCTTTTCGCCGAGCGCCGCGAGATTGCCGTACAGGTAGCCGAGCGGCTCGGTGGCGGATTCCACCTTGAGTCGCGAGAAGTGCGTGATCCGCTGCGACGCCTTGATCGCGAAGCGGAACCCCGGCGGCGTCCCGGCGGCCCAGGCCTCGAGCATCGACGTGCGCGGCATGCGGTAGAACGTGTTGTTGATCTCGACCGTGGGCAGCCGCGCCGAGTAGAACGCGAGCATCCCGTCCGGCTTCATGTCCGCGGGATAGAACGTGCCTTTCCACTCCTTGAACGAATAGCCGCTCGCACCGGCCACAAGGCGGTCCGGGCTCATCGTGCGTGTCCCTCCTCTAGAATCGCGGCATGGCGAAAGGCAGCCTCACCGAATACTCGGCCAAGCGCACGTTCTCCGTCACCCCGGAGCCGCCGCCCGCGGTGCGCGCGAGCGGCGACGGGCCGCTGCTGTTCGTCGTCCAGCAGCATTCGGCGCGCCGGCTGCATTACGATTTCCGCCTGGAGTGCGACGGCGTGCTGAAATCGTGGGCGGTGCCGCGCGGACCGTCCCTCGACCCCGGCGAGAAGCGGCTCGCCGTCGAGACCGAGGACCATCCGTACGATTACGCGTCGTTCGAAGGCGTGATTCCGCCCGGCCAGTACGGCGCCGGCGAAGTGATCGTCTGGGACTGCGGCGTGTTCTCGCCCGACGAAGGCGGCGTGACCTGGTTTCACGATCGGGCGGCGGCGGAGCGCGAGGTGCGGGACGGATTGGCCAATGGAAAGCTCAGCATCCTGCTTCGCGGCGAAAAGCTCAAGGGCTCGTTCGCGCTGGTGCGGACGAGGGAAGCGAAGCAGTGGCTGTTGCTGAAGCACAAGGATCGGTTCGTGACGACCGCGGATGTTACCGCGCGCAGCCGCTCGGTGCTGTCCGGCGTGGAAGTGGCCGACCTGAAATTCGTTCCCGCGCAACGGGTCCCCGCGGCGCGGCTCGCGCCGGCGGGGCCCGTCGTGCCGATGCCGGACCGCCTGGCCCCCATGCTGGCGGAGACCGGCGACGCGCCGTTCTCGAAACCCGACTGGATGTGGGAGCCGAAGCTCGACGGCTATCGCGTGCTGGCGTTCGTCGACGCCGACGGCGTGCGGCTGCGCTCGCGCCGCGGCCTCGAGCTCGCGCCGCAGTTTCCGGAGCTCGCGGACGAGCTTCGCAAGCAGGCGGTCGACGGCATGATCGTCGACGGCGAGGTCGTCGCGTTCGACGCGGCGGGCAAGCCGTCGTTCGGCGCGCTGCAGGAGCGCGCGCAGCTGAAGACCGCACGCGAGATCGCCGCCGCGGACAAGGCCGCGCCGGCGGTGTTCTTCGCGTTCGACCTCGTCCATTTCGCCGGCGTCGATCTGCGCGCGTTCACGTACGACGATCGCCGGCGCTACCTCGCGCAATGCCTGCTGCCGTCGCCGCGCGTGCAGCTCGTCCATGCCGCGGACGACGGCGTCGCCTTGCAAGTGGCAGCGCTCGCGAGCGGCTTCGAGGGCGTGGTCGGCAAGCGCCGCGCGAGCCGGTACGAGGCCGGGCGGCGCTCGTCGGCGTGGATCAAGGTGAAGCCCACGCAGAGCGGCGATTTCGTGATCGGCGGCTACACGCAGGGCAAGGGCTCGCGGGCGCCGCTCGGCGCGGTGCTCGTCGGCTACTGGGACAAGCGCAAGCTCCGCTACGCGTCGCACGTGGGCTCGGGCTTCGACGAGCGCGCGCTGGCGGCGGTGCGCGAGCGCCTCGTCCCGCTCGCGCGTTCGTCGTGCCCGTTCGTCGAGACGCCCCAGCTGAACGGCCCCACGACCTGGGTCGAGCCGCAGGTCGTGGCCGAGGTGAGCTTCCACAGCTGGACGGACGACGGTGCGTTGCGCGCGCCGGTGTTCCTGCGCCTGCGCGACGACGTCGACGCGAAGCGGGTGCGGCGCAGCGCGGCCACCGCGGCCGTCGCGCCGGACGCGGCGAGCGCGCCCGCGACGAGCCCCATCGACGACGTCGTCGCGCAGCTCGCGAATCCGAAGAGCGCGTTCACGCTGGCCGTCGGGCCGCATCAGATCCGCCTCACGCACCTCGACCGCGTGTACTGGCCCGCCGACGCCGCGCTGCAGCAGCCCGCGATCACCAAGCGCGACCTGCTGCGTTATTTCGCGCAGGTGTCGCCGTACATGCTGCCGCATCTTGCCGACCGGCCGCTGACGATGATCCGCATGCCGGACGGCATCGGCGGCCAGCGCTTCTTCCAGAAGCACTGGGAGCAGGAGCGCCCGCCGTTCGTGGAGACGATCACCGTGTTCTCGGGCCACAAGGACGAGGAGCACGATTACATCGTCTGCGACAGCCTGCCCACGCTGCTGTGGCTCGCGCAGTCCGGCACGCTGGAGTTCCACGTGTGGCATTCGCGCGCGCGGCCGGGACAGGATGCCGCTTTGGCGAGCACCGACTACGCGACGTCGCTCGAGTCGCTCGAGGCGTCGGTGCTGAACTACCCGGACTACGTGCTGTTCGACCTCGACCCGTACATCTACTCGGGCAAGGAAGCGCCCGGCGGCGAGCCCGAGCTCAACACGGTCGCGTTCGAAAAGGGCAAGGAGGTGGCGTTCTGGCTGCGCGAGCTGCTGGAGGGCATGGGCCTGACCGCGATAGTCAAGACGTCGGGCAAGACGGGCCTCCACGTGTTCGTGCCGATTCGCCGGACCATCGACTTCGACGCCGCGCGGCACGTGTCCGAGCTCGTCGGGCGGCACCTGATGCGCCTCCATCCGCGGGACATCACGCTCGAATGGAGCATCCCCAAGCGGACGGGCAAGATCTTCATGGATTACAACATGAACGTCCGCGGGAAGACCCTGAATGTCGCATATTCGCCACGCGGGGCCCCCGGAGGGCCGGTTTCGATGCCCCTGACGTGGGAAGAGCTTGCCAGCGCTCACCCCCTGGACTTTAGAATCACGAACGTCCCGCAACGCCTGGCCCGGTCCGGCGACCGCTGGCGGGATGCCCTCGCACGCAAGCAGAGCCTCGAGCAGGCGCTATCCCGCGCCAAGGCTTGAACATCGAAGTCGGAGGCAACGGATGGCTGCACGATCGATTGGAAGCCTGAGCATCTCGTTCGGGCTGGTGTCCATCCCGGTGAAGCTCTATTCCGCCACCGAGGCGAGCCGCGCGATCTCCTTCAACATGCTGCACAAGGCGTGCGGGTCGCGCCTCAAGCAGCAGTACATCTGCCAGAAGGAAGAGATTCCGGTCGCGCGCGAGGACATCGTCAAGGGCTACGAATTCTCGAAGGATCAGTACGTGATCTTCACGCCCGACGAGCTGAAGGCAATGGAGGAGGTCGGCACGCACATGGCCGAGATCACGGAGTTCGTGCCGCTCGAGTCGATCGACCCCGTCTATTTCGACAAGGCCTATTACCTCGCGCCCGACAAGGGTGGCGCCAAGCCGTATGCGCTGCTCGCGAAGGCGCTGCTCGACTCGAAGCGCTGCGCGCTCGGCCGCTGGGCGGCGCGCGGCAAGCAGTACATCGTCATGATCCGGCCCGTCGACGACGGCCTCGTGATGCAGCAGCTTCTCTATGCGGGCGAGGTGCGCTCGATGAAGGAACTGGAGATTCCTCACACCGAAGTGAAGCCCGCCGAGCTGAAGCTCGCGGGGCAGCTGATCGAGCAGCAGGCGGTCGAGACGTTCGACCCGTCGGCGTACAAGGACGAAGTCGCGACGCGCATCCAGGCCGCCGTCGAGAAGAAGGTCCAGGGGCAGGAGATCACGCTCGCCGAGGCACCCGAAGGCGGCGCGCAAGTCATCGACCTGATGGAAGCTCTCCGCGCGAGCCTCGAGAAGAAGTCGGCGTCGCGTCCGGCGCCGGCAGCCGAGCCTGCCGCCGCGCCCGCGGCGCGCAAGCCCGCGAAGCGCGCGCCGCCCGCGGCGCCTGCGCCGGCCGAAGCCGCCGCCGCCGCGCCCGCCGCCCGCAAGGGCGCCCGCAAGAAGGCCTAAGGCGACGGGTGACCCAGGCCTACGGCGTCAACGACGTCGAGAAGCTCCTCCGTCTGCCGCGCAGCACGCTGCGCGCCCTGATCGCTGCCGGATTCGTCACGCCGTCGCGCGGCCCTCGCGGCGCGTGGCAGTTCACGTTCCAGGACCTGATCGTGCTGCGCACAGCGCAGGCGCTTGCCAACGCGAGCGTGCCGCAGCGGCGCATCACGAAGGCGGTCCGCGAGCTGCGGCGCAAGCTGCCGGCGACGATGCCGCTGTCGGGCCTGGCGATCGGCGCCGTCGGCGACCGCGTCGTCGTCCGCGAGCGCGGCGCGCGCTGGCAGGCGGAGACCGGTCAGTACGTGCTGGAGTTCGACGGCGATCCCGACGACGGCACGCTGTCGGTGATCGCGCACGGCAGCCCGGCGCCGCCTGCTGCGCCGGCGCCGCGCGCGAAGGGCGCGCGCGAGTGGTTCGACGACGCCGCGGCGCTCGAGCGCACGGATGCCGGCGCCGCGGCCGCCGCGTACCGCAAAGCGATCGCGGCCGATCCTTCGTTCGTCGATGCGCCGATCAACCTCGGGCGCCTGCTGCACGAGACGGGCCGCCACGCGGACGCCGAGCGCGTGTACCGCGACGCGCTCGAGCGCAGCGGCAGCGATTCGGTGCTGCTGTTCAACCTGGGCGTGCTGCTCGACGATCTCGGCCGCGCGCCGGAAGCGCGCGAGGCGTACGAGGCGGCCCTGCGCATCGATCCTGCGCTCGCCGACGGCCACTACAACCTCGCGCTGGTGTACGAGGCGCTCGCGAAGCCGCGCGAAGCGCTGCGGCACATGGCGAGGTACCGGGCGCTGACCGGCGGGGGCCGCGGCTAGGCGCGGGCGACGGCCGCGATCCACGCGGCGCAACGGTCCAGCATCGCGTCCAGAACGTCGGCGTCCTTGCGGCCCGTGCGGGCCGGCACGTGGAACGCGTGATCCGCGTCGGCGATCCATTCGAGCGTTGCGCGCGCGCCCAGCGCGCGCGTCGCGGCCTCGATCAGCGCGGACTCCGCGAGCGCGTCACGCGTGCCCTGGAGGAAGAGCATGGGCACGCCGACCTCTTCGAGATGCGCCGCCCGCTCGCTGCCGGGCTTGCCTGCCGGGTGCAGCGGAAAGCCGAAGAAGACGAGCCCGATCACGCCGGGCAGCGGGGTCTTCGCCTGCGCCTGCGACGTCATGCGGCCGCCGAACGACTTGCCGCCGGCGAAGCACGGCAGCGCCGGCAGGCGCCGCTGGGCCTGGGCCACCGCAGCGCGCACCGCAGCGTGCGCCACCGCCGGCGGGTCGGGCCGCTTCGACCCGTGCTCGACGAACGGAAACTGGTAGCGGAGCGTCGCGACGCCGCGCCGCGCGAGGCCCTCCGCCGCGGCGGCCATGAACGAATGCGTCATGCCGGCGCCGGCGCCGTGCGCCATCACGTAGCACGCGTGCGCGCCGGCGGGGACGTCGAGCAGCGCGCTGACGCTGCCGCCGCCGGCGAGCGCAAGCGAAAGTGGCTCGGCGCCCACGCCGTTACGGCGCCGCGAGCCGCCGCTCGGGCGCCCGTTCCGCGAACGATGCGAGCAGCGCCTGCAATGAATCGATGTCGGCGGGCTTCACCATCAGATGGTCGAATCCGGCCTCCTGCGCCCGGCGCCGGTCCTCCGCCTGGCCCCAGCCGGTGAGCGCGACGATCGCCGTCGCCCGCTCCGGGTAGCGGCTGCGCAGCGTCCGCGCCACCTCGTAGCCGTCCATGCCCGGCATCCCGATGTCGAGCAGCACCACGGCGGGGTCGTAATCCGGAAACACGGCGAGCGCCTCCGGCCCGTCCTCGGCGATGCGCACGTCCGCGCCGAGAAAGCGCAGGATCATGCCGAGGCTGTCGGCGGCGTCGCGGTTGTCGTCGACGACGAGGATCCGTTGCTGCGTCAGCGCCGGCGCATCGCCGGCCGCCGCCTCGGTGTCCTGCGCCGGCGCGTCGGCCACCGGCAGCCGCAGCGTGAACTCGCTGCCGCGGCCAGGGCCGTCGCTGCGCGCATCGAGCGTGCCGCCGTGCATTTCAGCCAGGCGGCGCGCGAGCGCGAGGCCGATGCCGAGGCCCCCCTGCGAGCGGGCGCTCGCCGGCGCGCCGCGGGTGAACATCGCGAACATGCGCGGCAGCGCCTCGGCAGCGATGCCGACGCCGTTGTCGCACACGGCGATGACCGCGCTGCCGCCTTCGCGGTGCGCGCGCACCGTGATCTGGCCGCCGTCGTCGGTGTATCTCGCCGCGTTGTTGAGGAGGTTCGCCAGGATCTGCGCAAGGCGCACCGGATCGCCTTCGAGCCAGACAGGAACCTCCGGCACCGCGATGTCGAGCCGGTGGCCCGCGGCGCGGATCAGCGGCTCGCTCGTCTCGACGGCGTTGCGCACGACGGTGGCGATGTCGACCCGCTCCTTGCGCAGCGCGAACGTGCCGCGGCTCACCCGCGACATCTCGAGAAGGTCGTCGACCAGGCGCACGAGGTGGTTCACCTGGCGCTCCATCATCTTGTGGATCGGCGCGGTCCGCGCGTCGGGCGGCCCGGCCATCTCCAGCAGCGACAGCGAGTTGCGAAGCGGCGCGAGCGGATTGCGGAGCTCGTGCGCGAGCGTGGCGAGGAACTCGTCCTTCGCGCGATCGGATTCGCGCAGCCGTTCCGCCTGGTCGCGGATCGCCTGCTCGGCCTGCTGGCGCTCGGTGACGTCGCGCGTCGTGCCGGCCACGGCGATCACGTCGCCTTCCGGACCCATCACCGGCACGAAGATGTAGTCGTAGACGCGGCGGCCGTTCGTGCCGGTGAACGGCACTTCGCCGCGGATCGGCGCGCGCGTGGCCACGACGGTCTCGATCTCGCGGTCGTGCATTTCCGCATGCCACGGCTCGTAGCCCAGCTCGATGCAGGTCTTGCCCAGGGCCTCCTCGCGCGTCTTGCCCCACATCTTGAGGAGCGCGGCGTTGGCGTAGCTGAAGCGATGGTCGAGGTCGAAGATGTAGACGAGGTCCGGCGTGTTCGACAGCGCGGTCTCGTACACGCGGCGCTGCTGCTCGGACTCCGCGATCAGCCGCTCGCGCTCTTCCGTGTCGAGTCCCTGATCGTAGACGGCCTGGAAGAGGTTGTTGGCCTCGACGAGACGGGCGCGCTCGCGTGCCTCGATTTCGCGGGCGCGGACCAGCGCGGTGGCGTCTTCCACGCGGTGCACGATGCACACGATCTCGCCGCTGTCCGACAGCACGGGTGTGTTGACCGGGCTCCACCAGCGCTCTTCGCGAACGGCGTCTTCGCTCGCCGGCGGGTGCAGATCGTAGCGCTGCTCGGTCATGCGGTCGGTCGCTCGCGTCGCGAGCACGCGGGCGAGGGATACGCGGATGTTGGCGATGCAGGTGTCGCGAGTCGAATCGGGCGGATCCGCAAACACGTCGAACAGGCGCCGGCCGACGAGATCCTCGCGCGTCGTGTACGTGGCGCGGAGATATTCGTCGCTCACGCCGAGGATCGTGAACGACGGGTGGGGGGCGAGGAGGAGATAGAGCCCGGGGCCCTGCTCGAAGATCCGCTGGAAGTCGTTGGCCGTCAAAGGAAGTCCGAAGGCACCGGTTGCCGAAGCCGCCGATCTTACTATGGCGCCGTCAGGCACAATGCTGCCCCCATGCCCGCGAATCCGCTCACCCTCGCTCACTGGCGGCGAACCGTCGCGTCGCTCTATGCGGCGGTGCGCGACGCTGCCGATCGCGATCCCGCCGCCGCCGCGGCGGAGTTTCGCGCCGCCCGCGACCGCCTGTTTCGCGAGCACGCGGAAAGTCCCATCCCGGCGGCGCGCCGGGCCGCCTGGACCGCGGCCGGCTGGTACGACTACGACCCGGCGTGGCGGGTGGTGGGCACCGTCAGGCGGGAGCCGGGCGGACCGCCGCTCGAGATCGCGCTGGCTGCGGACGGCCTCGCCCGCTGCGCGCGGTTCGCCTCCGTCGAGTTCGTCGTGGGCGGCCACGCCGCCGCGTTGCCCCTCTACTGGTTCGAAGGTTACGGCGGCGGGCTGTGGTTGCCGTTCATGGACGCTACCAGCGGCACGACCACCTACGGCGGCGGCCGCTACCTGTACGACACGATCAAGGGCGCGGATCTCGGCGCCGACGATGACCGCGTCGTGCTCGACTTCAACTTCGCGTACAACCCGTCGTGCGCGTACGACGAACGCTGGTCGTGTCCGCTGCCGCCGGCGGAGAACCGGCTGGCGTTCGCTGTCACCGCCGGCGAGCGCGCGCCGGCGGCGGGTTAGAACGCCGGAAACGCGACGGGCGGCGTCAGGATCCGCGCGCGCCGGCCTGCACCAGCTCGTCGTCGACGCGCCAGGCGCCGCCTTCGCGCCGCAGCACCGCCTCGCCGTGCAGCGCGGGCGCCGCGGCGCTGCTGCCGTCGAACAGGACGACGGCGCGATCGCCCTTCACGAAGCCGCCGACGATCGTGACGGTCGTCATGCGCAGGTGGCGTTCGTCCCAGCGGAAGCTGGCGTATGCGCGCGCCTCGTTCTGCTGCTCGTAGCGCGCGATCGTCTCGCGGCCGCGCGTGTCCGACGCCGTTTTCAACGCGGGGATGTCGCCGGTCGCGAGCGCCTGGTGGTAGGCGAGATACGCCCGCCCCGGCTCGCCGCCGTCGGCCGGCAGCGGCGTGCCCCATGTCCGCTCCGGCACGCGGACGTCGAAGTTGACGTCGAACGCGGCGGTGGATGCGCTGCCAGGCGCGGCGACCTTGCCCTTGATGCGTCCGCCGGCTGTGCGCACGGTGGAACGGACGCCGGCATCGGTGCAGGGGTGGCAGGCGTCGCCGCCGCCGAAGTCGTAGGCGTAGCCGCGATACCTGCCGTCGGCGTCGAAATCGAAGTAGACGACCTTTACCTGCTCGTTGACGAAGAACTCGCGGACGACGGCGCCGCGGTCCGACCATGGGTCGAGGAGGTCGGGCTTGAATTCTGCGTTCGACACCGCGACGCGCAGGCCGCGCGCGCTGCCGCCGGGAAGGCGGGTCCACCATGCGTACGCGCCGGTGAGGTCGAGCTTTTGAACGCGCGTCTCGAAGCTGCCGGCGGCGTTCGACTCCGCGCAGGCGGGGCCTGCGACGATCAGGAGGAGAGCGGCGACGGCGTGGCGCCAACGTGCCGCGCGTCGCGCGTCTCGGGGATGGGTGGATTCGCGCATGTGATGCGAGCGCCGCGCAGTAGTGCTCGCGCGGTCGCGATCAGATCGGAAGCGCTCCGCACTCTAGCACGGCGGTGGGAACGGTCCTCGCGCCGTGGGACGGGGCCCGACAGCGATTGCGGAGGGCGCCGACAGTCGCGGCGGCGACGTTCGCCTAACCTCGTACGGCACGCGGCGTCGCATGCCTGGAATCGCGACGCCGCGCGATCCGACAATTTCAACGAGGAGCTCCAATGAAGAACATTCTTCGAGACGACAGCCGCCGCCATGTGCGTATCGCCGCGCTCGCGGCCGGTATCGCGGCCGCGTGGTCGCTTGCCGCCGGCGCGGCGGACATGGCCGTCACGCTGCAAGGCGCGCAGGAAGTCCCGCCCGTCACCACCAGCGCGACCGGCAGCGGGACGATCACGGTCGGCGCCGACGGCATGGTCAGCGGCAAGATCGCCACCAAAGGCATCAACGGCACCGCTGCGCACATCCACAGCGGCGAGGCCGGCAAGAACGGCCCGGTCGTCGTGCCGCTGCAAAAGGACGGCGACGGCGGCTGGTCGGTCCCGGCGTCCGCCAAGCTCACGCCGGATCAGCTCAAGATGCTGCAGGCGGGCGGCATGTACGTGAACGTGCACAGCGCCGCCCACCCGGACGGCGAGATCCGCGCGCAATTGAAGTAAGGAAGTAAGCGGAGCGGCTGTACTCGCGGGCAAAAAAGAGCGGCGGCGGGAGAATTCCCGCCGCCGCTTTTCATCACACGCACGTTCAACCGCCGGTCGTTTCGCCGCCCATGACCTGCAGCACGATGCCCGTCGTGTACGACGAGTCCGCCTCGGACGCGAGATACACGTAGGCCGGCGCCAGCTCCTCGGGCTGCGCGGGACGGCCCATCGGACTGTCCGCACCGAACTTGGCCACCCGCTCGGGCGTCATTCCGCCGTCGGAGGGGTTGAGCGGCGTCCAGACGGGGCCCGGGGCGACGGCGTTCACGCGGATGCCGCGGTCCAGCACCTCCTGTGCGAGCGTCTTGGTGAACGCGTTGATCGCACCCTTCGTCGCCGAGTAATCGGGCAGCTGGGGAGAGCCCTTGATGCCCGTCTCCGAGCTCGTCGCGATGATCGCGCTGCCGGGCTTCATGTGCGGCAGCGCCGCGCGGGAGAGCCGGATGTACGCGTAGATGTTGGTCTCGAACGTGCGCTGGAACTCGTCGTCGGTCACGTCTTCCAGCCGCTTCTTGCGCCGCTGGTAGGCGGCGTTCGACACGAGGACGTCGAGGCCGCCAAGCTCGGTCACGGTCCCCTCCACCAGCGCGTCGCAGTACGCGGCGTCGGTGAGATCGCCGGGGCACAGCAGGCAGCGCCGGCCGACCGCCAGGATTTCCTTGCGCGTCACCTCGGCGTCCGACGCTTCCTCGGGCAGGAACGCGACCGCCACGTCGGCGCCTTCGCGCGCGAAGAGGATGGCCACCGCCCGCCCGATCCCCGAATCGCCGCCGGTGACGAGCGCGACCTTGCCTTCGAGCTTGCCGGCCGCCTTGTAGCGCCGCGCGCGGTAATGCGGCGCGGGGTCGAGTTTGGATTCGAGCCCGGGGCTTTCCTGCCGTTGCGGGGCGAACGGCGGCCTGGGCTCGGACTGCGATTGCGTGCGCCCCTGCGCCGCCGTCCTCGTGTCGTTCATCGTCGACTCCTACACCCGCGTTGTGTAGCGCGTGCGGTTCTTTTCGATTTCCTCGAACGTGAACGGCTTCGCCTTCGGATCGTAGCCGGTCCAGCCGGACTCGCGCCACGCTTCGACGCGCTTGTCGATGTCGATCGCGCCCGCGCTGCGCAGGATCGATTCGGCTTCGTCGGCACGGGTTTCATCGACGCGCACCGTTACGAGCGAGCCGCCGCGACGCACGGACTCCGCGTAGATCTCCGCGTGGCCTTCCTCGACGCCGAGGTCGGTGAGGCTGCCGATGAGGCCGCCCGCCACCGCACCTGCGCCCGCACCGGCGAGCGCGGCGATGATCGGGCCAGCCGCGAGGATTGGGCCGATCCCGGGAACGGCGAGCCCCATGATGCTCACGGCGAGGCCCGCGGCGCCGCCGATCGCGCCACCGGCCACCGCGCCTGTCGCGGCGCCGGCGTGGTCGTCGTCCGTGCCCGGGGTGTCGCGCCGCACCGGTCCGTCGGCGGCACGCTGGACGTTGTTCGCGACGAGATTGATGTCGTCGCCCATGAAGCCGGCGTTACGCAGCGCCTGCATCGCGCGGTCGGCGTCGTCGATGCGGTCGAACGAACCGATGACTGTCTTGATCATGTGAAGCTCCTCCGTGGGTGGTAGAGCGAGGGGCACCGCGAGCCTCGCGGCGCCCCGCCGGACCTAGCGCTTGTTGTCGCGGTCGTTCGAGTCCCGGCCGCCCTGCTGGCCGTGGCTCCCGCCGCCCGACTGCTGCTGGCCGGACTGGCCCTTGCTCGAGCTGTTCTGGTCGCGATCGCGATCCTGCTGCGAATGCTGCTTCGACGTGGACGAGTCACGCTTGTCGTCCTTGCCGCTCTGCTTTTTGGTTTCCTGGTTCATCAAAAACTCCTTGCAGTGGAGGAATGCCGATACAGCGAGCACCGGCGTCGCCATGGTCTCGCTTCGTGCCGCCCGCGGTTAATCGGCCGCACGGGGCATCGCATGTAGGAGCCTGCCCCGAGGAGGGTCCTACAGGGCGCCGCAGCATCGGCGAAGGAGGCGCCCGCTCGTTGCGCGGTCCCGCCCCGCGTGCGAGCATCGGGCTCCGCCGCACCTCGTGGGGCATCGATGGCGTTTGTCACCGATATCGACCGGATCACGCGGGCGCTCAACTGGATCGGCGCGCTGGCGCTCGCCGGCGGGCTCGTGGTCGTGATGTGGGCGCTGTGGGGCACGCGCGGCGTCGACGATTTCCGCACGGCCGTCCTCATCGCGGCGGCGGGATTCGGCCTGCCGTCGATCGTGGCGCTCGGCCTCGCCTGGCTCCTCGATCCGCTGACCGAGGGGGCGGGGCCCGCGCCTCCAGCGGCGCGCGTCGAGCCGGTCGCGACGGCGCCCGCGCGACCCGCGGGGCTGGTGCGGCGCGCGGTGCCGTATGCGATCGCCGCCGTCCTCGTCGCGGCGGCTGCGCTGACTCGCTGGTGGCTGACGCCGATGCTCGGCGTGAACGCGCCGTTCATGACGTTCTTCCTCGCCGTCGGCGTCGCCGCATGGATCGGCGGCTTCGGCCCCGCGGCGTTTGCGACGCTGCTCTGCATGCTCGTCGCGTGGAACGGATTTCTCGGCAGCGGAGGCCCGCTCCCGGATCTGCTCGGCGCCCTCGTCGCGCTCGGCGTCTTCGCCGCGACGGCGCTGGCGCTCGGCGGGATCACCGCCACGGCGCACGCGACCTCGGTGGCCGCGCGGCGGATGCTGATGGAGACGAGCGCCCGCCAGGCGTCGCTGCTGGCCGTGGAGGCCACGCTGCGCAGCGAGCGCGAGCGGCTGAAGGGCTTGCTGGAGCTCATCGACGACGCGGTGCTCCTCACCGACGGCGCCGGCCTCGTCGAGCACATGAACCCTGCCGCCGAGCGGCTCACCCGCTGGCGCCTGGCCGATGCGCGCGGCCGCGCTGTGGCGGAGGTCGTGCCGCTGCGCGACGCGACGACGCGCGCGCCGCATCGCGTGCTGCCGGTGGCCGCCGAGCCCGGTGCTCCGCAGCACGCGCGGCTCGTGGTGGTGGACCGGGACGGCGTCGAGCACGCGGTCGACGATCACGTGAAGGCGATCGGCCCCGCCGGCGCGGCCCCGTCGAGCCACGTCGTGGTGCTGCGCCTGCGCGAGCCCGTCTGAAGCCCGGCGCGGCGGCGCGGTAACATCGTTCCTTCCATGCCGACCGACTGCCCGCCGTGACCGACGCCCCCGTCGCTCTGGCCGATCTGCGAAGCTGGCTCGGCCGCACCGAGACCGCGAGCGACCTCATCGCGCCCGGTCCCGCGCGCGCTCTCGCTGCCACGCTCGACCTGCCGCATCGTTTCGAGCACGGCGACGCGCTGCCGCCGCCGTGGCACTGGCAGTACTTCCTGTCGATGAGCCGATCCGCGGACGTGGGGCCGGACGGCCACCCGCGCCGCGGCGGCTTCCTGCCGCCGGTGCCGCTGCCGCGGCGGATGTGGGCAGGGAGCCGCATGACGTTCGCGCGGCCGTTGCGCATCGGCGACGCGGCATCACGCGTCTCGACGATCGCCGACGTGACGGCCAAGGAGGGCCGCACCGGCGCGCTCGTGTTCGTCAAGGTGAGGCACGAGATCGGCGGACCGGCCGGTCCGGCAATCGTCGACGAGCACGACATCGTGTATCGCGATCTCCCTGCACCCGGCGCGCCGCCCGCGCCCGCGCGCCCCGCGCCCCCCGCGAGCGCGTGGCGGCGCGAGATCCATCCCGATCCCGTCCTGCTGTTCCGGTATTCGGCGCTGACGTACAACAGCCATCGCATCCACTACGACCAGCCGTACGTGACCGGCGTGGAGGGCTACCCGGGCCTGATCGTGCACGGACCGCTCCTCGCCACGCTGCTGCTCGATCTTCTTTTGCGCGAGATGCCGCGCGCCGTGGTCACGGCGTTCGAATTTCGCGCGGTGCGGCCGGTGTTCGACATTGCGCCGTTCTTCGTGTGCGGGGCACCGGCGGCCGGCGGCGGCGAGGCCGCGCTGTGGATCGCCGATCGCGATGGCGCGCTGTGCATGGACGCCACCGCGCGGTTCGCCTGACGCCTGCCGACGCCGCCGAGTTCAGAGACCACGCGTGAAGCCCGCCACCGATTACCTGGAGATCCGCGAGGGCGTGCGCGCGCTCTGCGCGGAATTCCCCGACGAGTATTTCCGCCGCATCGACGCCGAGCGCGGCTATCCGGAGGCGTTCGTCGACGCGCTGACCAAGGCGGGCTGGCTCGCCGCGCTGGTCCCGCAGGCCTACGGCGGGTCTGGACTGACGCTCGCCGAGGCGTCGGTGATCATGGAGGAGATCAACCGCAGCGGCGGCAACTCCGGCGCCTGCCACGGCCAGATGTACAACATGGGCACGCTCGTGCGCCACGGTTCGGAAGCGCAGAAGCAGGCGTATCTGCCGCGCATCGCGACGGGCGAGCTGCGCCTCCAGTCGATGGGCGTCACCGAGCCCTCGACGGGCACCGACACCACGCGGCTCAAGACGACCGCCGTGCGGAAGGGCGATCGCTACGTCGTCAACGGCCAGAAGGTGTGGATCTCGCGCATCCAGCACTCGGACCTCATGATCCTCCTTGCGCGGACGACGCCGCTCGCCGACGTCAAGCGCAAGTCGGACGGCATGTCGATCTTCCTCGTCGATCTCCGCGACGCCATCGGCCACGGAATGACGGTGCGGCCCATCTTGAACATGGTCAACCACGAGACCAACGAGCTCTTCTTCGACGACCTGGAGCTGCCGGCGGAGAACCTGATCGGCGAGGAAGGGAAGGGGTTCCGCTACATCCTCGACGGGCTGAACGCCGAGCGCACGCTGATCGCGGCCGAATGCATCGGCGACGGCTACTGGTTCATCGAGCGCGCGGCCAGATACGCGAACGAGCGCATCGTGTTCGACCGGCCGATCGGCAAGAACCAGGGCGTGCAGTTCCCCATCGCCGACGCCTACATGGAAGTGGAGGCCGCGAACCTGATGCGCTTTCGCGCCTGCGCGCTGTTCGACGCGCACCAGCCGTGCGGCGCCGAGGCCAACATGGCGAAGCATCTCGCGGCGAAGGCGTCGTGGGAGGCCGCCAACGCCTGCCTGCAGACGCACGGGGGCTTCGGCTTCGCCGCGGAGTACGACATCGAGCGCAAGTTCCGCGAGACGCGGCTCTACCAGGTGGCGCCGATCTCGACCAACCTCATCCTGTCGTACGTCGCCGAGCACGTGCTCGGCCTGCCGCGGTCGTTCTGATGGGCGAAGCCTTCCGTCCGCTGCATGGCGTGACCGTCGTCACGCTCGAGCACGCGGTGGCCGGGCCGTTCTGCACGCGCCAGCTCGCCGACCTCGGCGCGCGCGTGATCAAGGTCGAGCGGCCCGGGTCCGGCGATTTCGCGCGCGGCTACGACGAGCGCGTGCGCGGCCTCGCGTCGCATTTCGTGTGGACCAACCGCTCGAAGGAGAGCCTGACGCTCGACGTCAAGCATCCGGAGGCGCGCGCCATCCTCGGGAAGCTCGTCGCGGGCGCGGACGTGCTGGTGCAGAACCTGGCGCCGGGCGCCGCGGCGCGCCTCGGACTTTCGTACGGCGCGCTGTCGCCCGCGCATCCGCGGCTCATCGTCTGCGACATCTCGGGCTACGGCGACGGCGGCCCGTATCGCGACAAGAAGGCCTACGACCTGCTGGTCCAGAGCGAGTCGGGCTTCCTGTCGATCACGGGCACGCCGGACGAGCCGGCGAAGGCGGGCTGCTCGATCGCCGACATTTCCGCCGGCATGTACGCGTACAGCAGCGTGCTGGCCGCGCTGATCGCGCGCGGCCAGACCGGCCGCGGCACGCGCATCGACGTGTCGATGCTGGAGACGATGGTCGAGTGGATGAGCTATCCGCTGTACTACGCCAGCGACGGCGCCCCGCCGCCGCTTCGCACCGGCGCCGCGCACGCCACGATCTATCCGTATGGCCCGTTTCCCGCCGGCGACGGCAAGACGGTGATGCTCGGCCTGCAGAACGAGCGCGAATGGGGCGTGTTCTGCCGCGACGTGCTGCGCAACCCCGGCCTCGCGACCGACGCGCGCTTCGCGTCCAACTCGCGCCGCACCGCCGCGCGCGACGCGCTGCGCCCCATCATCGTCGACACGTTCGCCACGCTGACGGCCGCGGAGGTGGTGGCGCGGCTGGACGAGGCCGGCATCGCCAACGCGCGCATGAACGACATGCATGCCGTGTGGTCGCATGCGCAGCTCGCTGCGCGCGACCGCTGGACGCAGGTCGATTCGCCGGCGGGAACGATTCCCGCGCTGCTGCCGCCGGCCATGGCGGAGGACGTCACGCCGCGGATGGACCCCATCCCGGCCCTCGGGCAGCACACCGACGCCATCCTGCGCGAGCTCGGCTACGACGCCGACGCCGTCGCGCGGCTGCACGCCGAAGGCGCGGTCTAGGCGCGCCATGCCGCCGCCGCCGCTCGCGGGCAAGACGCTCTTCATCACCGGCGGCGGGCGCGGCATCGGCCTCGCCATCGGCCTTCGCGCCGCGCGCGATGGCGCGAACGTCGTCATCGCCGCCAAGACGGTCGACCCGCACCCGAAGCTGCCGGGCACGATCCACTCGGCGGCGCGCGAGATCGAGGCCGCCGGCGGGCATGCGCTGCCGCTGCAGGTCGACATCCGGCACGAGGACGAAGTGGAGGCCGCGGTCGCGGCCGCGGTGGCGGCGTTCGGCGGCATCGACATCCTCGTCAACAACGCGAGCGCCATCAGCCTCACCGGAACGCTCGCGACGCCGATGAAGCGCTACGACCTGATGCAGGGCGTCAACGCGCGCGGCACGTTTCTCTGCACGCAGAAATGCGTGCCGCACCTGACGCGCGCCGCCAATCCGCACGTGCTGATGATCTCGCCGCCTCTCGACCTCGCGCCGCGCTGGTTCGCGCCCCACGTCGCCTACACGATGGCCAAGTACGGGATGAGCCTGTGCGTGCTGGGGATGGCGGAGGAGTTTCGCCCGGCCGGCATCGCGGTCAACGCGCTCTGGCCGCGGACGATCATCGACACGGCGGCGCTCCAGGCGCTGCCGGGCATCGGCGCCGACGAGCGGCGGCGCACACGCGCGCCCGCGATCGTCGCCGACGCCGCGCACGTGATCCTCACCCGCGATGCGCGCACCTTCACCGGCCGGTTCTGCCTGGACGACGACGTGCTGCGCTCCGCGGGCGTCACCGACCTGTCCGGCTACGCGCAGCCGGGCGTGCGCGACGACGAGCTCCTTCCGGACCTGTTCCTCTGAAGGCGCGCCGCGCGCGTTAGCGATAACCGGCGGCCTGCAGCTCGAAGAGCTCCGCGTAGCGGCCGTTGGCGGCGAGCAGCGCCTCGTGCGTGCCGATCGCCTCGACGGTGCCGTCGGCCAGCACGACGATCCGGTCGGCCATCCGCACGCTGGAAAAGCGGTGCGAGATCAGCACCGCGGTCTTGCCCTCCGACAGCTCCTTGAACCGCTGGAACACCCCGAATTCCGAGCGGGCGTCGAGCGCGGCCGTGGGCTCGTCCAGGATCAGCACCTGCGCGTCCCGCATGTACGCGCGCGCGATCGCGATCTTCTGCCATTCGCCGCCGGAAAGGTCGATGCCCGTGCGAAAGCGCTTGCCGATCACCTGGTCATAGCCGTTCGGCAGCTTGGCGATCACCTCGTCGGCGAGGCTGCGGCGGGCGGCCTCCTCGATGCGGGCGCGGTCGTCGCGCGCCTCGATGCGGCCGACCGCGATGTTCTCGGCCGCCGTCATGTGATAGCGGACGAAGTCCTGGAAGATCACGCCGATGTTGGCGCGCAGCGCGAAGAGGTCGTATTCGCGGAGGTCGTGGCCGTCGAGCAGGATGCGGCCCTCGTCGGGGTCGTAGAGGCGCGCCAGCAGCTTCACGAGCGTCGTCTTGCCGGCGCCGTTCTCGCCGACGAGCGCGAGCACTTCGCCCGCGTGCAGCGTGAAGTCGAGGTGGCGCACCGCCCACCGCTCGGCGCCGGGATAGCGGAAGCCCACGTCCTCGAACACGAAGCCGGTCGCGATCCGCGCCGGGAACGGGCGCGGGTCCGGCGGCGACACGATCTCCGCGCGGATCTCGAAGAACGAGAACAGGTCGTCGAGATAGAGCGCCTGTCCGGCGACCTGGGAAAAGCCCATCAGCAGGTTCTCGAGCAGCGTGCGCAGCCGCCGGAACGCGCCGGCGAGGAACGTGAGGTCGCCGATCGTGAACTCGCCGTGCAGCGTGCGCCACACGATGTACGCATAGGCGACGTAGTACGCGACGGTGCCGATCGCCGTCAGGACGCTGCCCACGCCGGCGCGCCGCATCGCGATGCGGCGGTTGGCCTGGAAGAAGCTCGTGGCGAGCGCGCGGTAGCGGTCGATCAGCCACGCGTTCAGCCCGAAGATCTTCACTTCCTTCGCCGATTCGACGCTCGTCGCCGTCTGCCGCACGTAGTCGAGCTCGCGGCGCTCCGGCGTGCGCGCGTAGTTGAGCGTGTAGCTCTGCGCGTTGAAATGGGCCTCGCCGATGAACGCGGGCACGAGCGCGATGGCGAGCAGCACGATGAGCCACGGGGCGTACACGATGAGGCCCGCCGCGAAGCTCACGATCGTCACCATGTCGGCCGCCTGCGAGAACAGCTGGCCCATCAGCGTCATGCGGCCGGCCGCCTGGCGGCGCGCGCGCTCCAGGCGGTCCTGCAACTCGCTGTCCTCGAAGTCCTCGAGGTCGAGCGTGGCCGCATGCTCCATCAGCCGCAGGCTCGTCGCGTTGCCGAATTGCTCGGATTGCAGCGAGTCGAGCAGCGACACCGCGCGACCGAGCACGTCCGACAGCACGGCCAGCCCGAACTCGACGGCGAGCAGCATTCCGATCCGGTTGAGCTCCCCGGCGTCGAACCACTCGCGCAGCGTGCCGGGCGGATTGGGCAGCCGCGTCAGCGCGATCACCTCGTCGATGATCAGCTTGCCGACGTAGAGCGTGATGACCGGCAGCAGCGCCCGGATGACGCGCAGCACGCATTGCCCGAGCGTCAGCCACGGATTGGTCTCCCAGACGAGCTTCAGGAATGGCGGGAGGTTGCGCAGCGCGCCGAAGCGCGCGCGCAGCGACTGCGGGGCGGGTCCGGCCGGCGCGTCCGGCGCGCCGGCGCCGGCGACGCGGCCTCCCATCGAGTATTGCTTCGGCATGGCCGCCATTGTGCCTGCGGGCCGGGCATCGGCTTGACGGGCCCGCGCTTGAAACCGCCGGTCGAAGCAGGCATATGGCGAGGATGCCGCCCCTCGACGATCCCCGCGACGTTCCGCTCGACGACGGCGATCTGCTCGACGCCTACTCGGAGGCGGTGACGGGTGCGGTGGGCAAGGTCGCACCGGCCGTCGCGCACGTGCGGGTCGAGCGCGCGAAGGCGCCGCGCGGCGGCCGCGAGGGCTCGGGCTCCGGCTTCCTGATCACGCCCGACGGCTATCTCGTCACCAACAGCCATGTCGCCGGCGGCGCGACCGCCATCGAGGTGACGCTGCCGGACGGCCGCACGGCGAACGCCGACATCGTCGGCGACGACCCGGACTCCGACCTCGCGGTGCTGAAGGTCGGCGCCGGCGACCTCGCGTGGTCGCGCTTCGGCGAGTCCGCGACCGTGCGGGTCGGGCAGATCGCGATCGCGATCGGCAGCCCGTACGGCTTCCAGCACACGGTCACCGCCGGCATCGTCAGCGCGCTCGGGCGCTCGATGCGCGCCCGCACCGGCCGCATGCTCGACAACATCCTGCAGACCGACGCGTCGCTCAATCCCGGCAACTCCGGCGGCCCGCTGGTGGACGCCCGCGGCGCGGTGATCGGCGTCAACACCGCGGTGATCCTGCCGGCGCAGGGCATCTGCTTCGCGATCGCAGCGTCGACGGCCGAGCGCGTGGCGATCCTGCTGATCCGCGAAGGCCGCGTGCGCCGCGCCCACCTCGGCATCGGCGGCCAGACGCTCGCGTTGCCGCGGCGGATCGTCCGGCACTTCGGCCTCGCCCGCGAGTCCGGCGTGCGCATCGAGTCGCTCGAAGCCGGCGCGCCGGCGGCGACCGCGGGTCTCGAGCGCGGCGACGTGATCGTGGCGCTCGACGGCGTGGCGGTGGCGACCATCGACGACCTGCAGCGGCTGCTGGGGCCGGAAGCGATCGGCCGGGCCGTGGAGATCACCGTGGTGCGCCGCGATCGCAAGCTCGTTCTGGCACCAATCCCCGGAGAATCGTCGCGCCGCCCTGCTGCGTGAGGACGTGCGTCCCGGAGGGCTACGGCGCCGAGGGCGTCGCGATGTGCACGCCGTCGCAGGGCCGAAAGTGTCGCCGCTAGGCAACACCCCGACCCATATGCAACAATGGTGGCAACTTAATTTGCATCGGGGTGAGCGCGATGCTCGACCGTGACGGCTACCGCCCGAACGTCGCCATCGTCATCGTCAACGGCAAGAACCAGGTCTTCTGGGGCAAACGGATCCGCGAGCACTCGTGGCAATTTCCACAAGGTGGCATCAATCCCGGTGAGACGCCCGAGCAGGCGATGTACCGGGAATTGCACGAGGAAGTCGGGCTAAGTGCGCACCACATCAAGATCCTGGGCCGGACGCGCGACTGGCTGAGGTACGAGGTCCCGCAGCACTGGATCAAGCGCGAATGGCGCGGCAGCTACCGCGGCCAGAAGCAGATCTGGTACCTGCTGCGGCTCACCGGCCGCGACAACGACGTGTCGCTGCGCGCGACCGATCGCCCCGAATTCGACGCCTGGCGCTGGCACGACTACTGGATCCCGCTCGAGAGCGTGATCGAGTTCAAGCGCGAGGTGTACCGGCGTGCGCTGCTCGAGCTCGAGCGCTACATGCACATGAAGCCGCACACGCGCCGCGAGCGCCTGTTCGGCTTCGCGCACCCGATGACGCCGCCGTCGTACTCCGATCCCGTCACGCCGTCCGGCGACTGACCGCGCGGACGGCGCGCGGCGCTCAGTGCGCCATCGCGAGGCCGCCCATTCTGGGGACGAAGCCCAGCACGCCGAGCGCGACGCTGAACAGCAGCCCCACGCCGATGCCGCAGAGCACGATGACGATGGTGAACGGCACCGCCTTCTCGGGCGCGCACTTCTTCAGCACCGGCGCGCCCAGGTAGAACGTGTACCAGGCGTAGATCGACGCGACGAGCAGAATCGCCGTGCCGAGCATGCCGAGCAGGTTGAAGATGCCGGCAATCCATGCGGCCGTGTAGCTGTAGGCGGACAGCTTGAGCGCGGCGACGAAGTCCTTGGTGCCGCCGAACGTGGGCGCGAGCGCGTCGACCAGCAGCGCCAGGATGAACGTGATGATCAGCGCCATGATGTACGCGCCGATGGCGAACTTGATGCCCCCGACGCCGACGGTGAGGAGCAGCGCCAGCGGGCCGATCGCCGCGAAGATCATGACCCAGCCGGTGTAGATCGATTGCGGCGTCGCCGCCTCGGCGGCGATCTTGGGCCATTCGTTCCTGGGTTCGAGCAGTATCCCCTTCAAGCGGTCGATCAGTGCCATCGTTCTCTCCCGAAATGAGCGCGTCGCGCGAGCTGCGTTCTTGACGACTTGGAATCGCGAGCGCGAGTTTAGTCGACGCGCGCCGGGGTGTCGATGAAGCGGCCCCTCAGCCGAGCAAGACCAGATTGTCGCGGTGGATGAGCTCGGGCTCGTCGACGTAGCCCAGGATGCCTTCGATCTCCGCCGACGCCTTGCGCAGGATCTTCGCCGTCTCCGCGGCGCCGTAGTTGACGAGGCCGCGCGCGATCTCGCGGCCGTCGGGCGCGACGCAGCCCACCACCTCGCCGCGCTCGAACTCGCCCTCGACGGCGACGACGCCGATCGGCAGCAGGCTCTTGCCGTCGTGCGCGAGCGCGCGCACGGCGCCGGCGTCGAGGCGCAGCACGCCGGCGAGGCGCACGTGATCGGCGAGCCACTGCTTGCGCGCGGCGAGCGAGCCGGTGGCTGCCGCCAGCGCCGTGCCGACGGCTTCGCCGGCGGCAAGACGCGTCAGCACGTCGGGCTCGCGGCCGTAGGCGATGATCGTCGACGCACCCGAGCGCGCCGCGCGCTTGGCCGCGAGGATCTTGGTCAGCATGCCGCCGCGCCCGAGCGCGCTGCCGCTGCCGCCGGCCATCGCCTCGAGCGCGGGATCGCCGGCCGTCGCGTCGCGCACGAGCGTCGCATGAGGATCGCGGCGCGGATCGGCGGTGTAGAGGCCCTGCTGGTCGGTCAGCAGCACCAGCACGTGCGCCTCGATGAGATTGGTGACGAGCGCGCCCAGCGTGTCGTTGTCGCCGAAGCGGATCTCGTCGGTGGTGACGGTGTCGTTCTCGTTGATGATGGGAATGACGGAAAGGCGCAGCAGCGTCAGCAGCGTGGTGCGCGCGTTGAGATAGCGGCGGCGGTCGGCGAGGTCGTCGTGCGTCAGCAGCACCTGCGCCGTGTGCAGGCCGTACTTCGCGAACGCTGCCTCGTAGGCCTGCACGAGCCCCATCTGCCCGACGGCCGCCGCGGCCTGCAGCTCGTGGATCGCATGCGGCCGCCTGGTCCAGCCGAGCCGCTGCATGCCTTCGGCGATCGCGCCCGACGACACCAGCACGACGTCGCGGCCGCCGCGCTTCAGCGCGGCGATCTCGGCCGCCCAGCGCGCGACCGCGGCAAGGTCCAGCCCCCGGCCGTCGTTGGTGACGAGCGTAGACCCGACCTTGACGACGACGCGCGTCGCCGTCGCGAACGGCGTCTTCACGGCGCCGCGGCCTTGGGCGCGCGGCGGCGCCGCGGCGCGACGGGGGCGGGCGTGACGACGGCCGGCAGCGCCTCGTCGGGCGGCGGCGGCGCGTCGCGCGCCGCCGGATGTGCGTCGAGCCAGTCCTGGATCGCGAACGTCAGCGCGCGGCAGCCTTCGCCGTCGATCGCGGAGATCGCGAACACCGGCCCCTTGTAGCGGTAGGACTTCACGAACGCCTTGACCCGCGCTGCGCGGTCCTCGGGCGGCAGGAGATCGACCTTGTTCAGCACGAGCCAGCGGGGCTTGTCGAAGAGCGCGGCGTCGTACTTCCTGAGCTCCTTCACGATCGCGCGCGCGTCGTGCACCGGATCGGCGTCGGGATCGGGCGGCTCGATGTCGACGAGGTGCAGCAGCAGGCGCGTGCGCTGCAGATGGCGCAGGAACTGGTGGCCGAGGCCCGCGCCTTCGGCGGCGCCTTCGATCAGGCCGGGAATGTCGGCGACGACGAACGAGCGGTTCTCGTCGGTGCGCACCACGCCGAGCTGCGGCGCGAGCGTGGTGAACGGATAGTCGGCCACCTTGGGCCGCGCGGCGGAGATCGCGCGGATCAGCGTCGACTTGCCGGCGTTGGGCAGCCCGAGGAGGCCGACGTCCGCCAGCACCTTGAGCTCGAGGCGAAGCTTCTTCTGCTCGCCGGGGACGCCGGGCGTGCATTGCCGCGGCGCGCGGTTCACGCTCGACTTGAAGTGGATGTTGCCGAGGCCGCCCTTGCCGCCCTGCGCCACGAGGACGCGCTTGCCGTCGGCGTCGAGGTCGGCGATGAGCTCGCCGGAGTCGGCATCCGTGATCACCGTGCCGACGGGCATCCGCAGCACGATGTCGTCCGCGCCGCGGCCGTACTGCTCGGCGCGCCGGCCGTTCTCGCCGCGCTTCGCGCGATGGATGCGGGCGTAGCGGTAGTCGATCAGCGTGTTGATGTTGCGATCGGCGATGGCGTAGATGCTGCCGCCGTGGCCGCCGTCGCCGCCGCTGGGTCCGCCGCGCGGTATGTATTTTTCGCGGCGAAACGCCGCGATGCCGTTGCCGCCGTCGCCGGCCACGACCTCGATCAACGCTTCGTCGAAGAATTTCAAGCAGGACCTTTTCTGTAGAGGACGTAACGCTCGGTCTCGTCGCCGCGCCGCGCGCCGTCCCAGAGGATATTCCAGCCGGGCAGCGCCGGCGGTCCCGCCGGGAGCCGGCCATATTGCACGAGCAGCAGCGGGCATTGCGAGCCCGGGTGGGTCTCGAGGCGCTCGGTGACGAGCCCGGCGTAGTAGTGGAACAGCGCCCGCTGCGGCTCGCCGAGGTTGCGGCTCGCGACGCAGCCGGGGGACAGCAGATGCATCGCCGCGCTCTCGACCATCGTCTTGTACGAGCGGCGCGAGTCGAGGTAGGGCAGCCAGATCGTCGAGTAGAGTCCCCACAGCACGGTGACGCCCGCGGCCCAGTTGAGCACCGCACGGCGGTTGCTGCGGCGCGCGGGACGCACGAGCACGATCCACAGCGCCGTCAGCAGGATGGCGACGAGGATGGTGCCGAGGTGGAACGTGGGCTGGAAGCCGATCTCCGTGTCCTTGAACAGCACCGCGACGCGCGACGACATCCCGTTGACGCGGGCGTCGATCCAGAACACCCATACGAGGAGCGTGAGAAGCCCGAACGTGAGGATGCCGAACCAGTCGAGGAACGCCGAGAAGCCGCGCGTGAGCGTGTCGACCTCGAGCGCCGCGATGAGCGCGAGCGGCACGAGCAGCGGCAGCGCGCTGATGACGCGCATCTCGGGAGCGACGATCAGATTGCCGAGGATGACGAGCGCGAGGATGCCCGGCACCTCCACCCCCGGCTGGCGCAGTCCGCCGTTGAAGCCCCGGCCGCGCGTGTACAGCGTCCAGATCGCGAGCGGCAGCGCGGGCCAGGCGAACCACGGCAGGTTCCGCAGCTGGTAGGTGACGTCGCCGTCGTCGGCGCCCGGCATGAACGAGAAATAGTTCTCCAGCTGCTCGCCCGCCCACCACTGGGCGAACAGCGCAGGGTCGCGCGCCTGCAGCGCGAATATCCACGGCAGCGCCAGCGCGGCCGCCACCACCGCGGCCGTTGCCGCCGTGGCGGCATACGCGCGCGTGCGCCAGGCGTCGCCCACCAAGGGCAGCAGCAGCGCGGTGAAGGCGATCCACGCCGGGCCCTGCAGTCCCCGGCTGCCGAACGCGATGGCCATGCCCATCCCCAGCCACGCGCCGCCGGCGATCGGACGGCGCAGCGCCAGCGCGAAGCCGTACAGCGCGGCCGCGACGCCGAGGGTCACGCCGAGCTCGCCGGAAAGCGCATGGGCCCGGTCCCAGAAGCCCAGCGATCCGATCAGGATCAGCACCGGCAGCCAGCGGAACGCGCGGCCGGAGAACTCGCGGCTGGCGAGCGCCGCGAACGTCAGGATGCCGGCGAGCAGCAAACCCGCGGTGAGGCGCGCGGCGTTGTAGGGCTCGAGCGGCGGCGACAGCGCGCGGATGGCGACGGACGCCAGCGCCTGCAGCAGCGGCGGGCGGACGAGATTCGGCTCGCCGGCGAGGTAGGGCACGACCGGATCGCCGCGCTGCGCCATCTCGAAGGCCACGCCAAAGGACGTGGCGTCGTCGAATTTCCACGGGCCGTGGCCGACGAGGCCGAGCACCACCCACGCCGCCGCGAGGAGCAGCAGGCCGGCGGTCTTGTAGGCGCGGTAGGGCCCCGAAGGGCTCACCTCCGTCGGATCGACCGACTCGGGAACGTAGGGTCGCGGCGCGCGCATGGGCGTCAGGATGGCTTCATGCGGGACGCCCTGCAACGAAAAAGGCAGCCGAAGCTGCCTTTCGCGCGCACGAGGCCCGGGCGGACCCTGGGCGGACCGTCAGGACGCCGTCGGCGTCGTGGGGGCCTTCTGGCCGTAACGCTGGCGGAACTTCTCGACGCGGCCGGCGGTGTCCATGATCTTCTGCTTGCCGGTATAGAACGGATGGCAGGACGAGCAGACTTCCACGTGCAGCGGCTTGTTGATCGTGGAGCTCGTCTTGAACGTGGTGCCGCAGCTGCACGTCACCTGGATTTCGCTGTACTTGGGATGGATGTCGGCTTTCATTGCTTGCCTCGCTCGATGACCGGGACGCAATCGTCAGCGTGCGCCGGAAAAAACGTCGCCGCGATCGGCCATCCGGTTGAGTGCCCCGGGGCTCGCGGCGCAGGAAGACCACGATTATGCGCTGTTTTGCAGTGCAAAGCAAGGTTGGGGCCATCGCGAGCAACGCAAGGGCTGCGCAGTAACGCCCATGATTTCAAAGGCTTGCACCGGAACCGACAGCCGTGACTCGCGGCCGTCCGAGTCATTCGTAGCCTACAACCGGGGTCAGCCCCGGCGCATGCTGTCGAAGAACTCCGCGTTGGTCTTGGTCGCCTTGACCTTGTCGAGCAGGAATTCCATCGCCTCGAGCTCGTCCATCGGATACAAGAGCTTGCGCAGGATCCAGACCTTCTGGAGGATCTCGGGCTTCAGCAGCAGCTCCTCGCGGCGCGTGCCGGAGCGGTTCACGTTGATCGCCGGGTAGATCCGCTTCTCGGCCATCCGGCGGTCGAGGTGGATTTCCATGTTGCCGGTGCCCTTGAACTCCTCGTAGATCACGTCGTCCATCCGCGAGCCGGTGTCGATCAGCGCGGTGGCGATGATGGTGAGCGAGCCGCCTTCCTCGATGTTGCGCGCCGCGCCGAAGAACCGCTTGGGGCGCTGCAGCGCGTTCGCGTCCACGCCGCCGGTCAGCACCTTGCCCGACGCGGGCACGACGGTGTTGTAAGCACGCGCGAGGCGGGTGATCGAGTCGAGCAGGATCACGACGTCCTTCTTGTGCTCGACCAGCCGCTTGGCCTTCTCGATCACCATTTCGGCGACCTGGACGTGGCGGGTGGCGGGCTCGTCGAACGTCGACGACACCACTTCGCCGCGAACCGACCGCTGCATTTCGGTCACTTCCTCCGGCCGCTCGTCGATCAGCAGGACGATCAGCGTGCAGTCCGGGTGGTTCGCGGTGATCGCATGCGCCACGTGCTGCAGCATGACGGTCTTGCCGGACTTGGGCGACGACACGAGCAGGCCGCGCTGGCCCTTGCCGATCGGCGCGACGATGTCGATGATCCGGCCGGTGATGTTCTCCTCGGCCTTGATGTCGCGCTCGAGCACCATGGCCTCGTCCGGGAACAGCGGCGTCAGGTTCTCGAACAGAATCTTGGACTTGGCGTTCTCCGGCGCCTCGAAATTCACCTTGTCGACCTTGACCAGCGCGAAGTAGCGCTCGCCGTCCTTCGGCGTGCGGATCTCGCCCTCGATCGTGTCGCCGGTGTGGAGGTTGAACCGGCGGATCTGCGACGGCGAGATGTAGATGTCGTCCGTGCCGGCGAGGTAGCTCGTGTCCGGGGAGCGCAGGAAGCCGAATCCGTCCGGGAGCACTTCGAGGACGCCCTCGCCGAAGATCGATTCGCCCTTCTTCGCCTGCGCCTTCAGCATGGAGAAGATGAGGTCGTGCTTGCGCATCCGGTTGGCGCCCTCGATTTCCATCGTATTGGCGATGTCGAGGAGCTCGGAGACGTGTTTCGCTTTGAGTTCGGAAAGGTGCATGACTAAGGAAGAGGGGCGAGCGGATACGGCGGAGGGAACGGCCTCGCGAGGGCCGCGGAGAACGACGCGGGATGTAATGAGCCGGGGTCAGTTGGCGCCCGACGGAAGGCGGGCGCCCGGTGCTGCCATCCGGTCCGACGGGCCGCCCGCAACCGCGGGGGACTTCTATCGGCCGGCGAGCCCCGCGCCAACGCGGGCGCGAAAACGGGCTCGATCGAGGTTGAGCGTAGCGGTGTTAGAGGTTGCTGTCAAGAAACGCGGTGAGTTGCGACTTGGTGAGGGCGCCCACCTTCTGCGCGTGCACCTGGCCCGCCTTGTACAGGATGACCGTCGGAATGCCGCGGATGCCGTATTTGCCCGGCGTGGACGGGTTGGCGTCGATGTCGAGCTTGGCGACCGTAAGCTTGCCGTCGTACGACTTGGCGACGTCGTCCAGGATGGGGGCGAACATCTTGCAGGGCCCGCACCACTCGGCCCAGAAGTCGACGAGGACGGGGTTCGCGGACTTGAGGACGTCCTGCTCGAAGGAGGCGTCCGAAACGTGCTTGATCATGTCGCTCATGAGGTTCCTTTTGGGCGGGGCCCGCGTACGGGCGCCCGTGCGTTCGAATCTTACCGCAATCGTCCTGCGGGCCGCGGCGAGCCCTCCTTCGGCGGCGGGACGCGCCGCACTCCGGTACGTTAGGCGCGATCTGCTAAAATTCAAGGCTGTCTCCGAACGTCGTCCGAGCCCGGCATGACCTACGTCGTCACCGAAACCTGCATTCGCTGCAAGTACACCGACTGCGTCGACGTCTGCCCGGTCGATTGCTTCCGCGAGGGGCCCAATTTCCTCGTCATCGATCCTGACGAATGCATCGATTGCACGCTGTGTGTCGCGGAGTGTCCGGTGGAGGCGATCTTCGCCGAGGACGACGTGCCCCCCGCGCAGGAGGAGTTCAAGGCGCTGAACGCCGAGCTCGCGAAGCAGTGGAAGCCCATCATCGAGCGCAAGCCGGCGCCGGCGGATGCCGACGACTGGAAGGACATCAAGGAAAAGCGGCAATTCCTCGAGCGCTGACAGGGTGATGGCGGCCGGTTTGACCGGGGGCGCCGGCAACCCCTAGAATTGCAAGGTTTTTGGGCGGCATTTTGCGGTAGTTGCCGCGTCTTTCACTCCAACCTAGATGGTCCTGATGATCCGAGCGAATTTCCTCGTGGCCGGCCTTGTGCTCGCCGCCCACGCGTCCGGCGCGTCCGCGCAAGCCGCCGCCCCCGCAGGCGATCCCGAGAAGGGCAAGGAAAAGGTGGCGATGTGCCAGGGATGCCACGGCATTCCCGGCTGGCGCACCGCGTATCCCGAGGTCTACCAGGTGCCGAAGATCGCCGGCCAGCACCAGCCGTATCTCGTCGCCGCGCTCAAGGACTACAAGAGCGGCGCGCGCTCGCATCCGTCGATGCGCGCGATCGCGGCGTCGCTCTCCGATGCCGACATGGCCAACCTCGCCGCGTACTACGCGCAATCGGGACTGGGGACGAAGCCATGACGAACGCCCGCTCGCGCATCGCGCTCCTCGCACTCGCGACCGCCGTGGCCGTCGCGCCGGCTGCCGCGGCCGACATGGAAGCGGCGAAGAAGAAGGTCGCGGAAGTCTGCCAGGCCTGCCACGGCATGGACGGCAACAGCCCGCTGCCGGACAACCCCAAGCTCGCCGGCCAGAACCCGGACTATCTCGCCAAGGCGCTCCGCGACTACAAGTCCGGCGCGCGCAAGAATCCCGTCATGGGCGCGATGGCCTCGGGCCTCACCACGCAGGACATCGACAACGTCGCGGCGTACTTCGGCAGCCAGCCGCCGGTGCTGAAGTCGCGCTACTGAACCTCGTCCGGTCTGGCTGACGCCTGACCCGCAACCGGTGGGACGGCTTCAGCCAGCCGCGATGCGTCACCGCTGACGCGCGAGGCATTCGAGGTACAGCGCGCCGTCGGGCGCGCTGTTCGTGCGCTGAGCCTGCCACACCACTTCGCCCAGGCATTCGAGGATCGCGTGCAGCGCCGCGTGCGCATCGCCGCGCGCGCTTTGCAGCCGCTCGAACTCCGCGCGTATTCCCGGCGGCTGGTCGATCGCGATCTGCTCCGCCACCGCCAGGTGCAGCGAGAGGTGCAGGAACGGATTGACGGCGCCGCCTTCGGGCACGTAGTCGCGGTCGAGATGCTGCTCGGGCGCATCCAGCATCGCGTGATATTCCGGATGGATCGCGATGAGCCCGGCAGCCTGCCGCTCCAGCGGCGACGCGGGAAGGCCGGCGCGGTGCTTGCGCCACGCGTCGAAGAGGAAGCGGCGCGCCTCGTCGCGCGTCGGCGTGAACATCGTCAGGCCGCCTTGCGCCTCACCGGCGCTTTGGCGGCCGTGGGCTTCGCGGCCGGCAGGGGCTTCGCCGCCTTCGGCGCCGGCGGCGGCGTTTTGTATTTGAACGCGCAGAGATCGCGGATCGCGCACTCGGGGCAGCGCGGCGTGCGCGCGAGGCACGTGTAGCGCCCGTGCAGGATCAGCCAGTGATGCGCGTTCTGCCGGAACTCCTCGGGCACCACCTTCATCAGGTGCGTTTCGACTTCCTCGGGCGTGCGTCCCGGCGCCAGCCCGGTGCGGTTGGCGACGCGGAAGATGTGCGTGTCGACGGCGATCGTCGGCTCGCCGAAGGCGACGTTGAGCACGACGTTCGCCGTCTTGCGTCCCACGCCCGGCAGCTTTTCCAGCGCTTCGCGCGTGCGCGGCACGTCGCCGCCGTGATCGGCGAGCAGCATTTCGCACAGCGCGACGACGTTCTTCGCCTTCGTCCGGAAGAGTCCGATGGCGCTGATGTAGGGAATGAGACCGTCCACGCCGAGCGCCGCGAGCTTCGCGGGCGTGCGCGCGACGGGAAAGAGCCGCGCGGTTGCCTTGTTCACGCTCTTGTCGGTCGCCTGCGCCGACAGCACCACGGCCACGAGCAGTTCGAACGGAGAGCCGTACTCGAGCTCGCTCTTCGGATGCGGATCCAGCGAGCGCAAGCGCTCGAACATCTCGCGGCGCTTGGCGGGACTCATCTGCGCGGTCTCCCATGCGCGTTCATCGCGCCGTCACGCCGCCGACCTCCGCGAGCCGCGCGAGCCGCCCGGGCTCGTTCGCGTTGACCCGGATGTCGTCCTTCAGCAGCGCGTAGGCTCTGGCCGCCCAGGGCATGGCCGCCTTGGCGTCGTTTCGCGCCAGCGCGATCTCGGCGAGCTCCTCGTAGACGGCGCCGTCGGGCGCGTGCGCCGCCTCCATCGCCGCGGCGAGCGAGCGCTGGATCGCCTCCGCCTCGTCGAGCCGGCCGACGGAGCGGAGGCCGCGCGCCACGGTCCAGCGCGCGAACGCTACGCGCCCGGTGTCGCCGGCGGCTTCGCGGAGCGCGAGCGCCTGCTGCCAAAGGTCGAGCGCCTTCGCGTAGTCGCCCTTGGCGTGATAGGTCCAGCCGAGGTTGTTCAGCAGCGAGCCGCGCCAGCCGCGGGCGCGCGGATCCGCCGACGCTCCCGCCGCCGCGAGCGCCTTCAGGTTCCAGTCGAGCTGCTGCGCCTCCGGCGCGGCGATGCCCAGCATGTGCAGCGCGTCGACGCGGTAGAAGTCGGCGCCGTCCTGCGCGTCGCGCTGCGACGCCGCGAGCGCGGCCTCGAACAGAGGAACCGCCTGCGCGGGCTCGCCGGAGGAATTGCGCGTGCGGCCGCGCTCCAGCAGGTAGCGCACGCGCACGCGCGCCGGCAACGCGGCGAGCGCCGGGGCCACGCCGTCGAGGATGGCGTCGGCCGCGGCGAATTTCCGCTGCAGCGACAGCGAGCGCGCGACCTGCGTGGCGGTCTCGGCGGCGTCGCGGCTCTTCGGCGCCGCGCGCGCGAGCGCGGCGCGAAAGCGCGCTTCGGACACCGCGGGGGCCTCGAAATCCCAGAGGGCGTCGAGGCGGGCCGAAAAATCGTCGGCGGTGGCGGCCAGCAGCGCGGGAGCGAAGCAGAGGAGGGCGGCGGCCGCGCGGCGGGCGCGGATCGGGATGGCGCGCGGCGCCTCGCGCGGGCGGATCATCGTGCGGCGGCGCGCGCGCGGCGGGCCCGCGCACGCGCCAGCGCCGCGGCCACCGCCGCCTGTCGTGCGCGGGCCGCGGCGTCGCGCGCGGCGGGCGGCGGCGCGCGCGCTGACACCCGCTCGTTGCGCGCAAGCCGGGCGCGTCGTGCGGACTCGCGGTCGGCCGCCGCGATTTCATCGGCGGCGGACCAGGCCCGCCCGGACGGCACGAAGGCGATGCAGTCGACGGGACACGGCGGCGCGCACAGTCCGCAACCGGTGCAGAGCGACGGGAGCACGCCGTGCATGCGCCGTGCCGCGCCGACGATTGCGTCGACCGGGCACGCGGCGATGCAGAGGGTGCAACCGATGCAGGCGGCTTCGTCGATCTGCGCGACGGTGTGCGGGGCGTCGTTCACCCCGTCATCTTACCGTCGGTCGCCGCGCGCCTCGTAGTCGGCCGGCACCTTGAACAGGCCTGGTGGCTTTCGGTGAGGGCGGCGGGCATCGGGTCGTCCACAGTCGCGGGCGTCTCTCCCGTATATTCGCGCGAACGGCGGGGCAGGTCCCCGCCGCCGCGCAGCCCGCGAAGCGCACCGACCGTTCGCGGCGTCTTGTGGCCCTTCGTCGCGGGACGATACCGGCGCCGTGCGGCCCCGGCGACAATGCGCCGCCATCGAGCCGGACCTTCCATCAGCTCGACGGAACCAGGAGAGCTCATGGCCGACTACGCCCCCCTCGGACCCACCGGATGCCCGCGACCCCCGGGGCTCCAGTCGCACCCGCTGGAGCTGATCCCGTTCTTCCGGCGCTGGCCGCAGTCGGTGGTGCGCGACCTCGTCTACACGGTCATCTGGAACACGCTGTTCGCGCTCTTTTTCGCGCTGCTGGCGATCGCCATCGATCCGGAAACGCCGCTCTCGGCCGCGCTCCGCAACTCGTTCGTGTTCGCGCAGTGCATCGGCTTCATGATCTACGCCGGCTTTCTCATCGGCGACCGCATCGTGCACAAGGGCATCCATCAGGCCCGGATGTGGGTCCGCGCCGTCTACTACGCCGTCATTCCCATCCTCGGCGTGTTTCCCGGCTACCTGCTGGCCTTCTGGATCCTGCGCTGGCGCAACGGCTACGAGTGGCTGTTCGCGCCGCGCTCCATCATTTCGATCGTCGCGCTGTCGCTGGTGCTGACCGGCCTCCTGCTGCTGATTTTCGTCCCGCGCGAGCGGGCGGCCCGCGCGGAGGCGACGATCGCGCGCGAGCAGGCACGCGTGGCGGCGGCGGAGAAGGAGACGACCACGGCGCAGCTGAAGCTCCTCGAGGCGCAGGTCGAGCCGCACTTCCTCTACAACACGCTCGCGAACGTCGTGTCGCTGGTCGACGGCGAGCCGGCGCTCGCGAAGCGGATGATCGAGCGCCTCATCGCGCTGCTGCGCGCCACCGCCGCGGCGGCGACGGGCAGCGCGACGCTGGGCGGCCAGGTCGAGCTGCTGCGCGCCTATCTGGAGATCCTCGAGCTGCGGATGGGCGCGCGGCTGCGGTGGCGAATCGACCTCCCCGCCGAGCTCGCGGGCCTGCGCGTGCCGCCGATGCTGCTGCAGCCGATCGTCGAGAACGCGATCAAGCACGGCCTCGAGCCGACCGTCGACGGCGGCGCGCTGACGGTCACCGTCCGGCGCGACGATCGGCGGCTGCTGCTCGAGGTGGCCGACACCGGTCGCGGCATCCGCGCGACGGCGCCGCGCGACGCGCCGGGGCTCGGCCTCGCCAACCTGCGCGCGCGCCTCGCCGCGCAGTACGGCAGCGCGGCGCACATCGAGGTGAGCGACAACGCGCCGCACGGCACGCGCGTGGCGCTCGCGCTGCCGCTGGACGCTCTCGGCGACGGCGCCTCCGCGGCAGCGACGCTGGCGGTCCGATGAACGCGAGCGCGCAATCGCGCACGACGGCGATCATCGCCGACGACGAGCCGCGCCTCGCCGAATATCTGCGCGGGCGGCTCGCCGAGCTCTGGCCCGACCTGATCGTCGCCGGCGTCGCGGCCAACGGCCCCGAGGCGCAGGCGCTGATCGAGGCGGAGGCGCCCGACATCGCGTTCCTCGACATCAGGATGCCCGGCTTGACCGGGCTCGAGGTGGCGCGAGGCGCCGGCGCGCACGTCCACATCGTGTTCGTCACCGCCTTCGATCAGTACGCGGTCGACGCCTTCGACCGCGCGGCCGCCGACTACCTGCTGAAGCCCGTCACCGACGAGCGGCTCGCGCAAACGGTGGCGCGCCTGAAGCAGCGGCTGGCCGCGGCCACGCCGGCGCCTGACCTGTCGGCCACGCTGTCCGCGCTGGCGCAGCTCGTGCCCCGGCTCGGCGCCGCCGTCGGCGGCGAGCGCCTGGCGTGGGTCCGCGCCTCGATGGGCGCGCAGGTGCGGCTGATCGCGATCGACGACGTCTGCTACTTCCAGGCCAACGACAAGTACACGAGCGTGTTCACGCAGGAGGGCGAGGCGCTGATCCGCACGCCGCTCCGCGAGCTCTCGGCGCAGCTCGACCCGGCGCGATTCTGGCAGGTGCATCGCGGGACGATCGTCAACCTCGCGCACGTGGCCACGACCCATCGCGACTTCGCGGGCCGCGTGACGCTGTCACTGAAGGCACGGCCGGAGATCGTCGCGGTGTCGCGCGCGTTCGCGCATCGCTTCAGGCAGATGTAGTTCCCGCTTCGCCAACGTTGGGCGACAATGCGTGATGGGCGAACCACACGCGCACGGCGATCACCGCGGGCACGATCATTCGCACGATCACGCGCCGTCGCCGGACACGCCGTCGGCGCGGCAGGCGCTCGCATGGGCGCTCGCGCTGACCGCAGGCTTCGCCGTCGTCGAGGCGGCGGGCGGCTGGTGGTCGGGGTCGCTGGCGCTGCTGTCCGACGCCGGCCACATGCTGACCGACGCCGCGGCCCTCGGCCTCGCGCTGTTCGCCAACCGCATCGCGGCGCGGCCGCCGACCCGCCGCGCGTCCTACGGCTACGCGCGGGCCGAAGTGGTCGCCGCGTTCGTCAACGCGCTGCTGCTGCTCGCGCTCGTCGTGTTCATCGTCGTGGAGGCCGTGCGGCGGCTGCTCGTGCCCGAGCCGGTCGCCGGCGCGGCCGTGGTCGTCATCGCGCTCGGCGGCCTCGTCGTCAATCTCGTCACCGCGTGGATCCTGTCGCGGGCGACGCGCACGATGAACACGCACGGCGCGCTGCTGCACGTGCTGTCGGATCTGCTGGGCTCCGCGGCCGCCATCGTCGCGGGCGCCGTGATCGTCGGCACCGGCTGGATGCCGATCGACCCGATACTGTCGATCGCCGTGTCGCTGCTGATCCTGCGCTCGACCTGGCGGCTGATGGCGCAGTCGATCGGCGTGCTGATGGAGCGCGTGCCGGCGCACCTCGACTACGACGAGATCGGCAGCGCGCTGTGCCGCATCTCCGGCATTACCGGCGTCCACGACCTGCACGTATGGCACGTCGGCGCGGACCGCGTGGCGCTGTCGGCGCACATCGCGCTCGCCGACGGCGGCGAGTGGCCCGCGATCCTCGCCAAGGCCCAGCGGCTGCTGCGCGAGCGCTACGACATCGAGCACGCGACGCTGCAGCCGTCGTGGCCGCCGCCGGTGCGCTACGGCGATCGGCGCGTCATCCCGATCGCCGGCCGGCCGGACGGCTGATCACACCCACTTCACGGCGCGGAAGCGCCAGTAGAGCAGGCCGTCGATCGTCGCCATCATGGCAAGGGCCATCGGGTAGCCGAACAGCCAGTCGAGCTCCGGCATGTTCTTGAAGTTCATGCCGTAGACGCCGGCGATCAGCGTCGGGACCGTAATGAGGGCGCCCCACGCGGCGAGGCGCTTCGTCACCTCGTTGTCGGCAAGCGAGATCATCCCGAGATTCACCTGGATCGCGGTGGTGACCATGTCGCGGATCCCCTCGATCGTCGTATGGATCCGGTACAGATGATCGTAGACGTCGCGGAAATACTCGCCCATGCCCGCGCATATCTGCGGCACGCGGCCGCCGTACAGCTTGCCGGTGCCCTCCATCAGCGGATCGACGGCGTGCTTCAGCACCATGAGCCGGCGCTTCAATTCGTACAGAAGCTGGATGTTCGCGCGGGCGTTGCCGCGGACGAAGATCTGCTCCTCGATCTGCTCGAGCTCGGTCTCGAGGCCGTCGAGGACGGGAAAGTAGCGATCGACGACGTTGTCGATCAGCGCGTAGAACACGAACGCCGAGCCGTACTTCAGCAGCTCGGGCTCGCGCTCGGCGCGCGTGCGCACGGCGCCGAAGCCGAGCTGCGTGCGGTGGCGGACCGACAGCACGTAGTTCGGCCCCACGAAGATGTCGACCTCGCCGACGCGCAGGTCCTCGCTGCCGTCCTCCTTCTTCGACTTCTCCACCGGCTGCAGGACGGCGAAGAGCGAGTCGCCGTACTCCTCGATCTTCGGCCGCTGGTGGCCCGTGCGCGCGTCCTCCACGGCGAGCTCGTGGAGGCCGAATTCTGCCGCCATCTCGTCCAGCTCCTCGCGCGAGGGCTCGAACATCGCGACCCAGACGAAGCAGTCGGGCCGGCTCACGTATTCGCTGATGTCCTCGGTGGGGATATCGGCGACCTTGCGGCCGTTCTGGTACGCGACGCAGTTGATCAGCATGGAGTGAGGTAGCCCGTGCGAGGTTGCCCGCATCATAGCGATGCATGCAGCCCGCGTGCTACACCCCAAATGACTCGCGGTCAGTTACGCTCGGGCCATTGCGCAAGCATCCCCGGCGGCAGCGGCAAGGTCGAGTAAACTTCCCGGCCTCCCAAGGCCACCCGACGTTCGACGCCCAATGCGCCCGCGATGATCATCCAGTCGCTGCTCGACACCGATCTCTACAAGTTCACGATGATGCAGGTGGTGCTGCATCACTTTCCCGGTGCGCAGGTGGAGTACCGGTTCAAGTGCCGCAACCAGAACGTGGCGCTGGCGCCGCACATCCCGGCCATCGAGGCCGGCATCCGCGAGCTCTGCAGCCTGCGCTTCACGCGCCGCGAGCTCGACTACCTTCGCGGGTGGCGGTTCTTCAAGAGCGACTTCGTCGACCTGCTGGGCCTCTTCCATCTCGACGAGCGGTTCATCAAGGTGAGCCGCATCCCCGGCACGGACGACATCGACATCACGATCAAGGGGCCGTGGCTGCACACGATCCTGTTCGAAGTGCCGGTGCTGGCGATCGTGTCCGAGGTGTTCTACCGCAACACGGTGCCGGCGCCGGACCTGGCCGAAGGACGGCGCCGCCTCGCCGCGAAGGTCGGGCAGATCAACGGCGTCGCCGACCCGGCGTTCCGCATCGCCGACTACGGCACGCGGCGCCGCTTCTCCCGCGGCTGGCAGGACGAGATCGTGCAGGCGCTGAAGACGGACATCGGCCCGAAGTTCGTCGGCACGAGCAACGTGGCGCTCGCGCTCGAGCACAACCTGACGCCGCTCGGCACGATGGCGCACGAATACCTGCAGGCGTGCCAGGCCGTGGGGCCGCGGCTGCGCGATTCGCAGGTGTTCGCATTCAACATGTGGGCGCGGGAGTATCGCGGCGACCTCGGCATCGCGCTCTCCGACGTCTGCGGAATGGACGCCTTCCTGCGCGACTTCGACCTCTTCTTCTGCAAGCTCTTCGACGGCGTGCGCCACGACTCCGGCGACCCGTTCGAGTGGGGCGAGAAGCTGATCGTCCACTACCAGAAGATGCGCGTCGATCCGCGCAGCAAGACGATGGTCTTCTCCGACAGCCTGAACGTGCCGCTCGCGATCCGCCTGTTCGAGTATTTTCGCGGCCGCAGCCAGACGGCCTTCGGCATCGGCACCAATCTCACCAACGACCTCGGCTACGAGCCGCTGCAGATCGTCATCAAGATGACGCGCTGCAATGGCCAGCCCGTGGCGAAGATCAGCGACGAGCCGTCGAAGGCGATGGACTACGACCCGTCGTACGTGAAGTATCTGCGGGAAGTGTTCCAGGTACCGGAGACGCCGGCAGAGCCGGCCGGCCGCGCCGCGGTGTCAGGCGCCTGACCTACATCGCGCCGGGGCGCGCGAAGCGCGGCGTCCAGTCGAGCGTCTCGAACCAGTACCTGTGGCGCTCGGCGATCCAGCCGTCGGCCTTCCAGTAGGCGATCCACGCGTTCAGGAAGTTGAGCAGGCTCTGCTCGCCCCGCCGGACGGCGAAGGCCTCGACGGTGCGCGGGAGCCCGGTCACCTGCGGGGCGACGGCGAACCTGCCGTCCGATTGCGCCACCGCGATCGTGGTGCGCGGCACGTAGGCGAGTGCGCCGTCGACCTGCCCGTCCTTGAGTGCGGCGTAGAGCTTCCGCTCGTCGTCGTAAGGCATGACCTGCGCCTTCCCGAAGCGGCCGCGGGCCGCCGCCTCCGCGGTGGTGCCCGCCCGCGCGCCGAGCTTGAAATCGGCGCGATCGGGGTCCTGTCCGGCGAGGTCCTTGCGCACGACGAGCTCCATCTGCGACTCGGCGTACGCGTTGGTGAAGTCGGCCGCGAGCGCCCGTTGGGGCGTGATCGAGTAGCCGGCGACGACGACGTCGATCTTGCCGCTCGCGAGCGCGTCGGTGAACTCGTTGAACGGCATGCGCACGATGGTCATGTCGACGCCCATGTCGGCGGCGAGCTGGCGCGCGATGTCGATCTCGAAGCCGAGCCATTCGCCCTGCGGGTCGCGCATTGCCCACGGAATGTTCCAGGCGGTGCCCACGAGCAGCGTGCCGCGCTTCCTGATCGCGTCGAACGCCTTGCCGGCCGGCGCGGGACGGCCGACGGCCGGGGCGCCGCCCTTCGCGGGCGCCTTGGTCGCGGCGGCGGCTGCCGGCTTCTTCCCGGCCGCGGCGGCAGGCGGGGGCGCCTCGGCGGCGCCGGCGAGGACGGGAAAGAGCAAGGCGAGAAGTGCCGCTGCGAGAAGTTTTTTCATGGCGATCAGCGTCCGAAATACGCGCCGTTGACGAGAATGCCGCCGCCCGACGGCTGCACGTTCATCGCGCTGTTGTTGATCGTCAGCGTGTTGCCGGAATACCAGCCGCGGGCGCTGCCGCCGTTGCGATACCAGACGTTGACGCCGCCGTCCGGGTTGATCTGCAGCGTCTGCGGCTGGCCCCAGAGGCTGCCGTTGAACGTGCCGATCGCCCAGCCGGGCACGGGGCCGCTGCCGCCCGCGTACGGCGGCGGATAGGACGGCGGGTACGAATTGTTGTCGTTGTCGCCGTTCGCGATGATCGCCCCGAGGATCGCGAGGCCGACGCCGGCCGCCACCGCCGCGCCGGCGTTGCCGCCGCCGCCGCCGTCGTTGCCACCCACCTCGAAATTGGCGGCGCAGCCGTTGTTCACCCAGACGCCGCCGCCGTCCGAGCCCCAGCTGCGGCCGCGGATGCACGGCGCGCTCGACGTCTGGTTCAGGAGGCGCACGTAGCCGTTGGTGTTGGCGGAGCAGTACTGGTAGCGGTAGCCACTGCTGTTGCAGGAGATCGTGTAGGACGCCTCGGCCGGCGCCGGCAGCGCGCAGAGCAGCAGGAGGCTCGCCAGCGTGCCGGCAGCGGCACGCAGCGTCTGTAGGGCGTTCATGGGAGGGCTCCAGGCGACTGCATCGACGGGCGATTGTCCCGGCCCTGCTGCGGGATTGCAAGTACGCCAGCCCGCGCGCGGCGCCTTGCGCACGTAAGGAGCTCCGTCGTGGTACGAATGTTGCGTTTCCGAGGTTCTCTTCGCGGCGTTCGCTGTGAGAAACTCGAGCCATGGCTACGCCCTTCACCAACGCCCCTTCCGCACCGCCGGGACCCGGCGGCGCCAAGCCCGCCGCGGGCGCCGCCGGCAAGCCGCCCGGCGCGCCGCTCGGGAAGCCGGCGGACCGCCGCCTGCGGCTGGACGACATCCTGAAGCTGATGGTGTCCGACGGGCTGGTCGCCGCGGCCGACGCCGACGAGCTCGGCCGCTCGCGCACCGCGCGCTTCGAGCATCCGCTGGAAGCCGTCGCCGACCGCAAGTGGAAATCGCTGCTGCCGCCGCACAAGGTGCTCACGCTCGACTGGCTGGTCGAATGGCTCGCCGGCAAGCTCGGCGTGCCGTCGATGCACATCGATCCGTTGAAGATCGACCTCGGCGCCGTGACGTCGACGATGACCAACGCGTACGCCGAGCGCTACCGGATCCTGCCGGTCGCGGTCGACCGCACGACGCTGACGGTGGCCACCGCCGAGCCATTCGTGCGGAGCTGGGCCGACGAGCTCGAGACGATCCTCAAGGTGACGGTGAAGTTCGTCTTCGCCAACCCGGTCGACATCCGGCGCTACCTGGGCGAGTTCTACAACCTCGCCAAGTCGATGAAGCGCGCGCAGGACGCCTCCAAGGGCGACTTCTCCATCGCGCGAAACTTCGAGCAGCTGGTCGAGCTCGGCAAGCACGGCCACCTCGACGCCAACGACCGCCACGTGGTCCACATCGTCGACTGGCTGTGGCAGTACGCATTCGAGCAGCGCGCCTCCGACATCCACATCGAGCCGCGCCGCGACGCGGGGCTCGTGCGCTTTCGCATCGACGGCGTGCTGCACCAGGTCTACGCGATCCCGACGTCCGTGCTCACGGCCATCACGTCGCGGATCAAGCTGCTGGGCCGCATGGAGATCGTCGAGAAGCGCCGGCCGCAGGACGGCCGCATCAAGACGCTCGCGCCGGACGGCGAGGAGGTCGAGCTCCGCATCTCGACGATGCCGACGGCGTTCGGCGAGAAGATCGTGATGCGGATCTTCAGCCCCGAAGTGCTGGTGCGCGACTTCACCGACCTCGGCTTCACGACGGACGACCGCACGCGCTGGGAGACGATGACGCGCGAGCCGAACGGCATCATCCTCGTCACGGGCCCGACGGGCTCGGGCAAGACGACCACGCTCTACTCGACGTTGAAGGGACTGTCGACGCCCGAGGTGAACGTCTGCACGATCGAGGACCCGATCGAGATGATCGAGCCGCTCTTCAACCAGATGCAGGTGCAGCCGACGATCGGCGTCGACTTCGCGTCCGGCGTGCGCACGCTGCTGCGGCAGGACCCGGACATCATCATGGTGGGCGAGATCCGCGATCGCGACACGGCCGACATGGCCGTGCAGGCGGCGCTCACCGGCCACCTGGTGCTGTCGACGCTGCACACCAACGACGCGCCCACCGCGGTGACGCGGCTCCTCGACCTCGGCGTGCCGTCGTACCTGCTCAACTCGACGCTGCTCGGCGTGATGGCGCAGCGGCTGGTGCGCACGCTGTGCCCGCACTGCAAGCAGCCCGGCGAGCCGCCCGACGACGACACGTGGACGTCGCTCACGTCGCCGTGGCGCGGCGAGAAGCCGGCGCAGGTGATGCGTCCGGTCGGATGCCTCGAGTGCCGGATGACGGGCTACTTCGGGCGGATGGGCATCTACGAGGTGATGCTGATCTCGTCGTCGCTGCGCCGGATGATGACGGGCGAAGCCGACGATCGCGCGATCCGCGAGCAGGCGTTCAAGGACGGCATGAAGCCGCTGCGCGTCTCGGGCGCGATGAAGATCGCCGCGGGCCTCACCACCGCCGACGAAGTGATGAAGGTCGCGCCGCTGGCGTAGCCGTCACGCGGTGGGCAGCCGGTAGTCCTTGTACTTTTCGCGCAGCGTCTTCTTCGACAGCTTGCCCGTTGCCGTGTGGGGGAGCTCGTCGACGAACAGCACGTCGTCCGGCGTGCACCACTTGGCCACCTTGCCGTCGTAGAACCGCAGCAGCTCGTCGCGCGAGACCGTCGCGTGGTCCTTGCGCACCACCAGCAGCAAAGGCCGCTCGTCCCACTTCGGGTGGCGCACGCCGATGACCGCGGCCTCGACCACGCCGGGGTGGCCGACGGCGATGTTCTCGAGCTCGATCGAGCTGATCCATTCGCCGCCCGACTTGATCACGTCCTTGGAGCGATCGGTGATCTGCAGGTAGCCGTCCGGATCGATCGACCCGACGTCGCCGGTCGGGAACCAGCCGTCCGGCGTGAGCGGGCTCGGCAGCTCGCTGCGGAAATAGTCGCGCACCACCCAGGGTCCCTTCACCATCACGTTGCCGGACGCGACGCCGTCGTGCGGCAGGTCCGCGCCGGCGGCGTCGACGATCTTCATCTCGACGCCATAGAGCGGCCGGCCCTGCTTCAGCGCGAGCGCCATGCGCGCGTCCGCCGGCAGCCCCCTGTGCTTGCCCTTGGGCGTGCCGATCGTGCCGACCGGGCTCATCTCCGTCATGCCCCAACCGTGCTGGACGCGCACGCCGAAATCGTCGCGCAGCGTGCGCATCATGGCCGCCGGACATGCCGAGCCGCCGATCGTCGTGCTCTTGAACGTCGAGAAGGTGAGGCCGTGCTCCTTCATGTAGTTGATGAGCCCGAGCCACACGGTGGGCACGCCGGCCGACGTCTCCACGCCTTCGCCCTCGAAGAGCTCGTACAGGCTCTTGCCGTCGAGGCCGGGGCCGGGCAGCACGAGCTTGGCGCCGACGAGCGGCGCGGAGTAGGGGATGCCCCAGGCGTTGACGTGGAACATCGGCACGATCGGCAGCACGACGCTTTGCGCCGAGTAGCCCTTGGCATCCGGCAGGCAGCAGGCCATCGCGTGCAGCACCGTCGAGCGGTGGCTGAAAAGCGCGCCCTTCGGATTCCCGGTGGTGCCGGACGTGTAGCAGAGCGACGCCGCGGTGTTCTCGTCGAGCTCGGGCCAGTCGTAGTCGTCCGTCTCCGCGGCGAGAAGATCCTCGTAGCACGCGAGGCCCGGCAGCGCGCTCGCCGGCATGTGCGCGCGGTCGGTCAGCGCGACCCAGGTGGTGACGGTGGGGCACGAGGGCGCGAGCTTTTCCACGAGCGGCAGGAACGTGAGGTCGAAGAACACGACGCGATCGGCGGCGTGGTTGACGATGTAGGTCAGCTGGTCGTGAAAGAGCCGCGGGTTGATCGTGTGGATGACAGCGCCGCTGCCCGAGACGGCGTAGTACAGCTCGAAGTGGCGGTAGCCGTTCCACGCCAGCGTGCCCACGCATTCGCCGTCGCGCACGCCCAGGGACGCGAGCGCGTTGGCGAGCCGCCGCGCGCGCGCGTGCGCGTCGCGGTACGTGTAGCGGTGGATGGGACCTTCCGTCGTCCGCGAGACGATCTCGGCGTCGCCGTGGCACCGGTCGGCGTGCCGCAGGATCGACGAGATCATCAGCGGCCAGTTCATCATCAGACCGAGCATGGACCATCCCTCCGTTGTGCTGCGTTGCGATCACCGTCGTTGCTGCACCGCGGCATAGGCGGCCGTCGCTTGTAAGGCGCATCGCGGCCCGTTAGCATCCGCCTCGAGCGACCTGCGGCAGACGCCACGCGCGCGGCGCCACCACGATACGAGGAGGAACCATGAGCGGATGCACGCGCGCCGTTGCCGGCGGGTCTTTGTCCCTTTGCATCGCCGCCGCCCTGGTGGCCGGTCCCGCCGTCGCGGACGTGAAGGTCGCCTTCATCGATCCGCTTTCGGGCGGCGCCGCCAGCACCGGCATTCTGGCGCAGAAAACCCACCAGTTCTACATCGACGCGATCAACGCCGCCGGCGGGCTCAACGGCGAGAAGCTCGAACTGCTGTCGTACGACAACAAGGTCAATCCGCAGGAATCGCTGATCCAGCTGAAGCGCGCGCTCGACGAGGGCGCGCGCTACGTCGTGCAGGGCAACGGCAGCGGCGTCGCGCTGGCGCTGACCGACGCCGTCCAGAAGCACAACGAGCGCAACCCCGGCAAGGAAGTGCTCTTCCTAAACTACGCCGCCGTCGACCCCGCGCTCACCAACGAGAAATGCACGTTCTGGCATTTCCGCTTCGACGCGGACGCCGACATGAAGATGGCGGCGATGACCGACGTTATCGCGCGCGACAAGAAGATCCAGAAGGTCTACCTGATCAACCAGGACTACTCGTTCGGCAAGGCGGTGGCCGCCGCGGCGGGCAAGATGCTGGCGGAGAAGCGGCCCGACATCAAGGTGGTCGGCGACGAGCTCCATCCGCTGCAGAAGGTGAACGACTTCTCGCCGTATGTCGCCAAGATCAAGGCGGCGGGCGCCGACACCGTGATCACCGGCAACTGGAGCAACGACATGGTGCTGCTGATCAAGGCGGGCAAGGACGCCGGCCTCAAGGTGGAGTGGGACACCTACTACGGCGGCAGCCCGGGCGCCGTCACCGCGATCGGCGAGGCCGGCGTCGACACGCTGAAGCAGGTGTCGGAATGGCACCGCAACGCCACGCCGGAGCTCGATGCCTCCGTCGCCGCGTTCGCCAAGCGCTTTCCCGGCAAGGAGAACGAGTACGCGTACTGGCGCGCCAAGACGATGTGGGAGATGTTCGCCGCCGCCGCGAAGAAGGCGCAGTCGAACGATCCGGTCAAGGTCGCCCGCGCGCTCGAGGGGATGAAGATGGCGACGCCGCTCGGCGAGGTGGAGATGCGCGCGGACAATCACCAGATCCTGCAGCCGCTGTACGTATCGACGCTCGCCAAGGGCGTCAAGTACGACAGCGAGGACACGGGCCTCGGCTGGAAGACGGACGCGAAGGTCGACGGCAAGGCGACGGCGCTGCCGACGACCTGCAAGATGGACCGGCCGAAGTAGCGTCGCGGGCCGCCGGCGCGAGCGCCGCGTCGACGCCATGCTGGAGCTCGTCACCGTCTCGCTGCTGAACGGCGTCGTCTACGGACTGCTGCTGTTCATGCTGTCGTCCGGCCTGACGCTGATCTTCAGCATGATGGGCGTGCTCAACTTCGCGCACGCCAGCGTGTTCATGGTGGGCGCGTATCTCGCCTACCAGTTCAGCCGCTGGGTGGGGTTCTGGCCGGCGCTCGCGATTGCGCCGCTCGCCTGCGGCCTCGCGGGCGCGGCGATCGAGCGCTTCGGGCTGCGCCGGGTCCATGCGCACGGCCACGTCGCGGAGATCCTGTTCACCTTCGGGCTGGCGTACGTGATCGAGGAGCTGGTGACGATGGCGTGGGGCCGCAACGCCGTGTCGAACAACGTGCCCGCGGCCGTCGACTTCCCGCTGTTCACGGTCTTCGGCAGCACCTTCCCCGCGTACAAGGGGCTGATGATGGCGATCTCGGTCGCCATGTTCGCGTTCCTCTTTGTGGCGCTCAAGAAGACGCGCATCGGCCTCGTCATCCAGGCGGCGCTCACGCATCCGCGGATGGTGAGCGCGCTCGGCCACGACGTCCCGGGGGTATTCGTCCTGGTGTTCGCCGTGGGGAGCGCGCTGGCCGGGCTCGCCGGCGTGATCGGGGGCTTCATGCTGCTGACACAGCCCACGCTCGCCCACGCGATCGGGCCGATCGTGTTCGTGGTGGTCGTCGTGGGCGGGCTGGGGTCGTTGTCCGGGGCGCTGATCGCGTCGATGCTGATCGGCATCCTGCAGACGTTCGCCGTGGCCGTCGACTACTCGCTGCTCGACGCGCTGCGCGCGGGCGGCGTCGTGGTGGCGCGCGGCTCGCCGTGGCACGAGCTCCTCGGCGTGAAGCTTGCCACGGCCGCGCCGATCGTGCCCTATCTGCTGCTGGTGCTGATGCTGATCGTCCGGCCGCGCGGCCTCCTCGGCACGCGCGACGCATGAGCGCGAAAGGCTGGCTGCTGCCGGCGACGATCGCCGCCCTGGCGGTGCTGCCGCATCTGCCCGGCCTCAACGCGGACTTCGGCCGGTCGCTGCTGACGCAGATGGTGATCGCCGCCGTCTTCGCGCTGTCGTTCAACATGCTGTTCGGCCAGACCGGGCTGCTGTCGTTCGGCCATGCGGTGTACTTCGGTCTCGGCGGCTACGCGGCCATCCACCTGATGCGCGCGATCAACGGCGGCCTGCCGGTGCCGATGCTGCTGGTGCCGGTCGCGGGCGCCGCCGGGGGACTGCTCGCCGGCGCGCTGCTCGGCGCGCTCACGACGCGCAAGGCCGGGACGATCTTCGCGCTGATCTCGCTCGGCGTCGGCGAGCTCGTCTACGCGGCGACGTTCATGCTGCCGGGCTGGTTCGGCGGCGAGGAGGGCATCACCGCGAGCCGGACGCGAACCGCGTTCGCCGCGGGTCCGGCGCTCGACTCGCAGCTCGCCGTGTACTACGCGGTGGCGGCGTGGGCGCTCGTTGCGGCGCTGCTGATGCACGCCTTTACGCGCACGCCGGCGGGCCGGATGTGCAACGCCGTGCGGGACAATCCGGAGCGGGCCGAGTTCGTCGGCTACAGCGCGCGGCGCGTGCGGCTCGTCGCGTTCGCGGCCGCGGGCCTCTTCGCGGGGCTTGCCGGCGGCCTCCACGCGATCAACTACGAGATCGTCGGCGCCGACGCCGTCAGCGCGCAGCGCTCCGGCACGGTGCTCATCATGGCGTACATCGGCGGCGCCGCGTACTTCGCCGGTCCCGTCCTCGGCGCGATCGCGATCACGTGGCTGCAGAGCGGCTTGAGCGGCTACACGTCCGCGTGGCTCCTGTACCTCGGCGTGTTCTTCATCGCGATGATCCTGTGGGCGCCGGACGGCCTCGCAGGCCTCCTCGTCCGGCACCGGCCCATCGTGCGCACGCGCGCGTTCCGCCGCGTGCTCGCGACGTACGCCGCGGCGCTCGTGCCCCTCGCGGTGATGCTCGCGGGCGCGGTGGTGGCGGTGGAGATGAGCTACCGGCTCTCGACGCAGCCCGAGCTCGGCCCGCGGCTGCGCGTGCTGGGCGTCGCCGTCGACGCGTCGTCCGCGTGGCCGTGGCTCGCGGCGGCGCTCGCGCTCGTCGGGGGCTTCCTCGCGTTTCGCGCGACCTGGCCCGGCGTGACGTCGGCATGGGCGCGCGCGAGCGGCGAGGCGGAGGCGGCACGCCCATGACGCCGCCCGCGCCCGCCCTCTCGCTCCGCGACGTCGACATGCGCTTCGGCGCCACGTCGATCCTGCGCGGCGTCTCCCTCGACGTCGCGCGCGGAGAGCGCCACGCGATCATCGGGCCCAACGGCGCCGGCAAGTCGACCCTGTTCAACCTCATCAGCGGGCGCTTCTCCCCCACGAAAGGCTCGATCCGGCTCGACGGCGCCGAGATCGCGGGCGAGCGGCCGTACGCGATCAACCGCCGCGGCCTCGCCCGAAGCTTCCAGGTGACGCATCTCTTCGCGCGGATGTCCGTGTACGAGAACCTCCGGTGCGCGGTGCTGTGGTCGCGCGGCTACCGCTATTGCTTCTGGCGCAACGTCGCCGCGCTTGCCGACGTGCGCGAGGCGGCCGAGACGGCGCTCGAGCGCATCGGGCTCGCCGCGCGGCGTCACGTCGCGGCCGGCGTGCTGACGTACGCGGAGCAGCGCGCGCTGGAGATCGGCATCACCATCGCGGGCGGCGCGCGCGTGATCCTGCTGGACGAGCCGACGGCCGGCATGAGCCGGCAGGAGGCCGACCACGCGGTCGCGCTGATCCGGTCGGTGGCACAGGGCCGCACGCTGCTGATGGTCGAGCACGACATGAGCGTCGTGTTCGGGCTCGCCGACCGCATCTCGGTGCTCGTGCACGGCGAAATCCTGGCGACGGACACGCCGGAGCGCATCCACGCCAGCGCGCGCGTGCAGGAAGCCTATCTCGGAACGCTGCCCGATGCTTGACGTCGCCGACCTGCACGCCTACTACGGCAAGAGCCACATCCTGCAGGGCGTGACGTTCCGCGTCGGCGAGGGCGAGATCGTGAGCCTGCTGGGACGCAACGGCGCGGGCCGCTCGACCGCGGTGAAGACGGTGATGGGCCTCGTGCGGCCGTCGGGCGCGATACATTTTCGCGGCGAACGCATCGACGGCCTGCCGCCGCACCGCATCGCGCGTCTCGGCCTCGGCTACGTCCCCGAGGACCGCGAGATCTTTCCGTCGCTGACCGTGCGCGAGAACCTGCGGCTCGGGCGGAAGCCCGGCGAGCCACAGGGCCGCTGGTCCTACGACGACGTGTTCGCGCTCTTCCCGGTGCTGCGCGAGCGTGTCGATGCGCCCGGCGGCGTCCTCTCCGGCGGCGAGCAGCAGATGCTCACGATCTGCCGCACGCTGATGGGCGACCCGGCGCTCATCATGGTCGACGAGCCCACGGAGGGCCTGGCGCCGCGGATGGTGGAGCTGATCCGGCGGCTGCTCGTCCAGATCGCCGCGCGCGGCGTCGCCATCCTGCTGATCGAGCAGAAGCTGACGATCGCGCTCGCCATCTCGCACCGGGTCTACGTCATGGGGCAGGGACGCATCGTCTTCGAAGGCACGCCGCCCGAACTGCGCGACAATGACGGCGTGCGCAAGGACTGGCTGGAAGTCTGACCTGGAGGCGATCATCGGCGCCCGCTACGAACAAGACGGCCGCGTGGCCGTGCTGCTCCTCGACAACCCGCCCGTCAACGGCCTCGGCCACGCGGTGCGAGCCGGCATCGTGGCCGGTCTCGATCGCGCGAACGCCGACGCCGGGTGCGACGCCATCGTCATCACCGGCGCGGGCAAGGCGTTCTCGGGCGGCGCGGACATCCGCGAGTTCAACACGCCGAAGGCCGTCGCGGAGCCCACGCTCCGCTCGGTGATCGCAGCGCTGGAGCAAAGCGCGAAGCCGGTGGTCGCGGCGATCAACGGCGTGTGCATGGGCGGCGGGCTCGAGCTCGCGCTCGGCTGCCATTTCCGCGTCGCCGGGTCGAAGGCCATGCTCGCGCTGCCCGAGGTCAAGCTCGGCCTGCTGCCCGGCGCCGGCGGCACGCAGCGGCTGCCGCGCGTGGTCGGGGTCGAGCGGGCGCTCAACCTCATCGTCACCGGCAACGCGGCGGCGGCGTCCACGCTTGCGGACACGGCGCTCCTCGACGTGGTCGTCGACGGCGACGTGCGCGCGGCCGGCGTCGCGCTCGCCATGCGGGTCGTGGCTGACCGTCTGCCGCACAAGCGCGTGCGCGACCTGGCGATCGACTATCCGAACGCGGAGGCGTTCTTCCAGTTCGCCCGCAACACCGTCGCGGCCACCACCCGGCGGTATCCGGCGCCGCTGAAATGCGTCGACGCGGTCGCCGCGTCGGCGTCGATGTCCTTCGATGACGGGTTGCGCCATGAGCGGACGCTGTTCCAGCAGCTCCTCGCGTCGCCCGAATCGCGGGCGCTGCGGCACGCCTTTTTCGCCGAGCGCGCGGCGGCGCGCGTCGAGGGCGTTCCCGACACGACGCCCGTGAGGCCCGTCGCCGCGGTGGCCGTGATCGGCGCCGGCACGATGGGCGGGGGAATCGCGATGACGTTCCTGTCCGCGGGCGTGCCCGTGACGCTCGTCGAATCCACGGCCGCTGCGCTCGAGCGCGGCGTCGCCACGATCCGCGCGAACTACGAGGGCTCGGCGAAGAAGGGGCGCATCAGCGCGGCCGACGTGGCGCGCAATCTCGCGCTGCTGACGCCCACGCTGGCGTTCGACGGCATCGGCGCCGCCGATCTCGTCGTCGAGGCGGTCTTCGAGGACATGGCGATCAAGCGCGACGTGTTCGAAACGCTGGATCGGCTGGCGAAGCCCGGCGCGATCCTCGCCACCAACACGTCGACGCTCGACGTCGACCGCATCGCCGCGGCGACGAAGCGCCCGCGCGACGTCGTGGGAATGCATTTCTTCAGCCCCGCCAACGTGATGAAGCTGCTCGAAGTGGTGCGGGGCCAGGCGACGGCGCCGGACGTGCTCGCGACGGTGATGCAGCTCGCGAAGCGCATTGGCAAGACCGCCGTGGTGTCGCGCGTGTGCGACGGCTTCATCGGCAACCGGATGCTGGAGCAGTACCTGCGGCAGGCGATGTTCCTGGTGGAGGAGGGCGCGGCGCCCGCCGGGATCGACCGCGCGCTCGAGTCGTTCGGGATGGCGATGGGGCCCTTCCGGATGAGCGACCTCGCCGGCAACGACGTGGGCTGGCGCATCCGCCAGCGGCGCTACGTCGACAAGCCGCAGGTCACCTACTCGCGCGTGGCCGACCGCCTGTGCGAGGCGGGTCGCTTCGGACAGAAGACCGGCGCCGGGTGGTATCGCTACGAGCCGGGACGGCGCGACGCGCTGCCGGACCCGGCCGTGGACGCCATCATCGCCGCCCATCGAGCGAGCATCGGTGCCGCTTCTGCCGACGTCGCACGCCGCGTCTCGCCCGAGGAGATCGTCGACCGCTGCATCCTGGCGCTCGTGAACGAGGGCGCCCGGATCGTGGAGGAGGGCATCGCGCAGCGGGCGTCCGACATCGACGTCGTGTACCTCACCGGCTACGGCTTTCCGCGCTTTCGCGGCGGGCCGATGCTGTATGCCGACATGCTGGGCCTCGGCAACGCGGTGCGCCGGATGCGGGAGTTCGCGGCGCTGCCGGGCGCGGACGCCGGGTTCTGGACGCCGGCCCCGCTGCTCGCGCGACTCGCCGCCGAGGGCGGGACCTTCAATGACTGAGCCAACGCCATGACCGACGCCGTGATCGTCTCCACCGCCCGCACCGGCCTCGCCAAGAGCTGGCGCGGCGCATTCAACATGACGCACGGCGCCACGCTCGGCGGCCACGCCGTGCATCACGCGATCGAGCGCGCGCACGTCGCGCCGGAGGACGTCGACGACGTGCTGATGGGCTGCGCGCTGCCGGAGGGCGCCACCGGCAGCAACATCGCGCGGCAGATAGCGCTGCGCGCCGGCTGTCCCGTCACGGTCCCGGCCGCCACCGTCAATCGCTTCTGCTCGTCGGGGTTGCAGACGATCGTCCTCGCCGCGCAGCGGATCATGACGGGCGAGGGCGACGTCATCGTCGCCGGCGGCGTCGAGTCGATCTCCTGCGTGCAGAACGAGCAGAATCGCCACATGCTGCGCGAGCCATGGCTGGCGGCGCACAAGCCCGAGGTCTACTGGACGATGCTGGAGACCGCCGAGACCGTGGCGAAGCGCTACGGCATCTCGCGCGAGCGGCAGGACGCCTACGGCGTGCAGAGCCAGCAGCGCGCGGCCGCCGCCGCCGCCGCCGGCCGCTTCGCCGCCGAGATCGTGCCGATGACGGTGACGATGGGCGTCGCGGACGCGGCGGCCGCGACGATCGGCACGCGCGAAGTGACGATCGCCGCCGACGAAGGGATCCGCCCCGACACCACGTACGAGGGCGTCGCGCGGATCAAGCCGGCGCTGCCCGGCGGCACCGTGGCCGCCGGCAACGCCAGCCAGTTCTCCGACGGCGCCGCGGCCTGCGTGGTGATGAGCGATCGCGCGGCGGCGCAGCGAGGCCTCGCGCCGCTCGGTATCTTCCGCGGCTTCGCCGTGGCCGGCTGCGAGCCCGACGAGATGGGCATCGGACCGGTGTTCGCCGTGAAGAAGCTGCTGGCGCGAACCGGCAAGACGATCGACGACGTCGGCCTGTGGGAGCTGAACGAAGCGTTCGCCGTGCAGGTGATCTATTCGCGTGACGCGCTCGGCATCCCCGACGACCGGCTGAACGTGGACGGCGGCGCCATCGCCGTCGGCCATCCCTACGGGGTCTCGGGCGCGCGGCTCACGGGGCACGCGCTGCTCGAGGGACGCCGCCGCGGCGTCAAGTACGTGGTCGTGACGATGTGCATCGGCGGCGGCATGGGCGCGGCCGGGCTGTTCGAGGTCGTGTAGCGTCGGTCGGCCTCGGACCGGTTTCCGTGTAATCTGCTGCAGGCGCCGCCGGATTCGCGTCGTGACGAACGCGTATCCGACGGTTCGCGCGGCTCGGTCGCGCATCTGTGCGGTAGCGCACATAAAGCGCATACTCCGAGCCGGCCTCCCCAGGCGGCAAGCCCTCTTCGCCGTTGCGAACGCAGAACGCCCGCATTCGCGACCCTTTTCCACCGAGCACGACCGCCGTGTCCCGAGGGCCGTTCCATGAACCCGTACTCAATGCAGTTGTTGCACGCCTCAGGGCGGCTGAATTGACCCGCCAGCTGGCCGTGCTCGCCGCGCTTTGCGCGCTGGCGGGAACCGGCGAGAGCCGTGCGCAGGAGCCACCGGTCGGTGGCGCAGCGCCTCCCGAGACGATGGCCGCCCGGCCGCCGCCCGAGGAAAAGCTCGTGACGTCGCCGTGGGACGCGCCGGAGCCGTGGCGCACCGACCGCTTCTATCTGGAAACCAGCGTCTACACCAAGCACTTCAACTCCGACCCCAACCACGACGACCACCAGAACCTCATCCTGTTCGAGTGGAACATCACCGAGCAGTGGCTGTTCGGCGCGTCGGTGTTCGACAACTCGTTCGGCCAGTCGTCGCAGTACGTGTACGGCGGCTATCGCTTCCGCCCGTTCCCCACGCTGCAGCCGCTCTACTTCAAGATCTCGGCCGGCATCGTGCACGGGTACTCGGGCGAGTACCAGAACAAGATCCCGCTCAACAGCTCGGGCTTCGCGCCGGTGATCGTGCCGTCGGTGGGCTACTGCATCAACCGGTTCTGCTCGGAGCTCGTGATCTTCGGCACCGCGGGCATGCTCATCACCGTCGGCGTCACGATTCCCTAGGAGGCGCCCCTCGCGGCTGGTGCCTGCATCGCCAGCATGAGCTGGTTGACGCGCTTGACGAACGTCGCGGGGTCGTCGAGCTGGCCGCCCTCCGCCAGCAGCGCCTGATCGAGCAGCACCGCCGCCCAGTCGTCGAAATGCGCGGTGTCCGATTCGAGCCGCAGCACCACCGGATGCTTCGGATTGATCTCGAGGATCGGCTTCGTGTCCGGCGCCTTCTGGCCGGCCGCCTTCAGGATGCGGGCCAGGTTGCCCCCGACGTCGTGCTCGTCCGAAACGAGGCACGCCGGTGAGTCGGTGAGCCGCCGCGTGATGCGGACGTCCTTCACGCGCTCGCCGAGGCTTTGCTTCAGCCGCTCGATCAGCGGCCCCAGCTCGGTCGCTTCGGTCTCGCCGGCCTTGCGCTCGGCCTCGTCCTCCAGCGCGCCGAGGTCGAGCCCACCCTTGGCGACCGACACCAGCGGCTTGCCGTCGAATTCGGTCAAGTGCCCCACGACCCATTCGTCGACGCGGTCGGACAGCAGCAGGACCTCGATGCCCTTGCGGCGGAACACCTCGAGATGCGGGCTGTTCTTCGCGGCGTTGAACGTCTCGGCGGTCACGTAGTAGATCTTGTCCTGGCCTTCCTTCATCCGGCCGACGTAATCGGCGAGCGCCACCGTCTCGTCGGCGCTGTCGCCGTGGGTGGACGCGAACCGCAGCAGGCCGGCCACCTTGTCGCGGTTGGCGAAGTCCTCGCCGACGCCTTCCTTCAGCACGCGTCCGAACGCGGCCCAGAACTGCGCGTACTTGTCCTTCTCGCTGCCGGCGAGCGTTTCGAGCAGCGCGAGGATCTTCTTCGTGCAGCCGCCGCGGATCGCCTCGATGTCGCGCGATTCCTGCAGGATCTCGCGCGACACGTTGAGCGGAAGATCGTTCGAATCGACGATGCCGCGGACGAACCGCAGGTACGCCGGCAGGAGCTGCTCGGCGTCGTCCATGATGAACACGCGCCGCACATACAGCCGGATGCCGTGGCGGGCGTTGCGGTCCCACAGGTCGAACGGCGCCCGCGCGGGCACGTACAGCAGCTCCGTGTATTCCTGGCGGCCCTCGACGCGCGCGTGCGTCCACGCGAGCGGATCCTCGAAATCGTGGCTGACGTGCTTGTAGAACTCCCTGTACTGCTCGTCGGTGATCTCGCTCTTGGGGCGCGCCCACAGCGCCGATGCCTGGTTGACCGTTTCCTCCTCCGGAAGCTTGACGTGCTTGTCGTCCTTCCACTCCTCCTTGTGCATCAGGATGGGCACGACGATGTGGTCGGAGTACTTGCGCACGATCGCGCGCAACCGGTGCCCCGACAACAGGTCGTCCTCGCCGTCGCGCAGGTGCAGCGTGATCGTCGTCCCGCGCCGCGGCACGTCGATCGTCTCGATGTCGAAGGCGCCGCCGCCGTCGGATTCCCAGCGCACGCCCTCGGCGGGCGCGAGGCCTGCGCGGCGCGTCACCACGGTGACCTTGTCGGCGACGATGAACGAGGAATAGAACCCGACGCCGAACTGGCCGATCAGGTGCGCGTCCTTCTGCTGGTCGCCCGTCAGCCGCGAAAAGAACTCGCGCGTGCCGGACTTGGCGATCGTTCCCAGGTTGGCGATCACCTCGTCACGCGACATGCCGATGCCGTTGTCGGCGACGGTGAGCGTGCGGGCGCCGGCGTCGTAGTCGACGTGGATCGCAAGGTCGGGCGCGTCCTCGAACAGGCCGCCGTCCGCGATCGCCTCGAAGCGCAGCTTGTCGCAGGCGTCCGACGCGTTGGAGATCAGCTCGCGCAGGAAGATCTCGCGGTTCGAGTACAGCGAGTGAATCATGAGCTGCAGCAGCTCCTTGACCTCGGCCTGGAAGCCGAGCGTCTCCCGCCCGGCGTGGGCGGCGGCGGTCTCTGTCATGGGGCGAACTCCGAAATTGGGGCTTGCGGGCCGCGGACGCGACCCGTACGGCGCAGGATTCTAACCGGACCGGGCGCTAGGCGATCTTCACGAGCTGCTTGCCGAAGTTCTCGCCCGCGAGGAGACCCATCAGCGCGCGTGGCGCGTTGTCGAGCCCCTCGACGACCGATTCGCGGTACTTGAGCCTGCCCGCGGCGAGGTGCCCGGCCAGCCCCTGCATCGCTTCGGCGTAGCGGTCCTTCCAGTCGAACACGATCATGCCCTGGAGCCGGATGCGGTTGACGAGCACCGAGCGCATGCTCCTGTAACCATAGGGCTCTGTCGCGCTGTATTCGGCGATGAGCCCGCACACGACCACGCGGCCATGACGGTTCATGAGCCGCAGCGACGTGTCGAGCACGGCGCCACCGACGTTCTCGAAGTCGACGTCGACGCCCGCGGGACACGCTGCGCGCAGGTCGTCGTGCAGGTTGCCGCCGCGATGGTCGACGCACGCGTCGAACCCGAGCTCGCCGACGACGTAATCGCATTTGGCCTTGCCGCCCGCGATGCCCACGGCGCGGCATCCGTGCGCCTTGGCGAGCTGGCCGACGACGCTGCCGACGGCGCCCGAGGCGGCCGAGACGACGACCGTCTCGCCGGGCTTCGGCTGTCCGATCTCGAACAGGCCGAACCATGCCGTGATGCCCGGCATGCCCAGCACGCCGAGGTAATACGACGGCGGGGCGCGCTGCGCGTCCACCTTCGTGAGGTCCGCGGCCTTCGCCGCGCCGTGGCTCTGCCAGCCGAGGTTCGTCAGCACCTTGTCGCCACTGGCGAAGCGCGGGTCGCGCGACGTCACGACCTCGCCCACGGTCTGGCCCACCATCACGGCGTCGAGCGCCGCCGGCGGCACGTACGACTTGGCGTCGCTCATCCGGCCGCGCATGTACGGATCGAGCGACAGCCATTCGTTGCGGACCAGCACTTCGCCGTCCGCGGGTTGCGGCATCGGCGCATCGACGATGCGGAAGTCGCTCTCGCTGACCGGACCTTGCGGACGGCGGGCGAGCAGCACCTGGCGGTTGATCGTGGTCATTCCGGACTCTCGTCGAGCGGGGAGAGCGCCGCGAAGCGCTCGAGATGATGGTCGGCATCGCCGAACTGCTGCGCGATCGCCGTCAGCCGGCGGAACGTGTGGCTGATCTTCAGCTCCGCCGTCATGCCCATGCCGCCGTGGAGCTGGACGGACTCCTGGCTGACGCGGCGGCACGCGTCCGCCACCTTCACCTTCGCCGCCGACACGATCCGCGCGCGCGCGGCGGCGTCCTGCGTGCCGTCGACCGCGGCGCACGCGAGGCGCGCCATCGAGCGCACCTGCTCGTGCTCGATCGTCATGTCCACCATCCGGTGCTGCAGCGCCTGGAACGAGCCGATCGGCACGCCGAACTGGCGCCGCGTCTTCAGGTACTCCAGCGTGTCGCGGTTGGCGGCGCCGATGGCGCCGGCCGCCTCGGCGCAGACGAGCGCCGTGGCGAAGTCGATCACGTGCGCGATCAGCGGGAGCGCGTCGTCCCCCGCGCCGAGCCGCGCGTCCGCGGGCACGCGGACGGCGTCGAGCGCGACGTCGGCGGCGCGCGTGCCGTCGAGCATCCGGCGCGGCGTGACGCGAACGCCGGCGGCCGCGCGGTCCACGAGGAAGAGCGCGACGCCCGATCCGCCGGCGCCTGCGGCACCGGTGCGCGCGGAAACGACGAGCAGGTCGGCGGCATCGGCGTGCGCGATCGCGCACTTGTGGCCGGTGAGGGCGTGGCCGCCGCCGTCGGCGTCGGCGCACGTGGTCACGTGGGCGACGTCGTGGCGGGCGCCAGGCTCGGCGTGCGCGAAGGCCAGCGTGATCGTTCCTTCGGCCACGGCGGGAAGAAGGCGGCGCTTCTGCGCGTCGGTGCCGCCGCGTGCCACCAGCTGCGCGGCCGTGCCGACCGTCGCGAGCCAGGGCTCGACGATCAGCGCTTCGCCGATCGCGCTCATGAGGCTCATCGCGTCCTGCGCGCCGCCGCCGAAGCCGCCGTGCTCGACGGGCAGCGTCAGCCCCAGCAGGCCGAGCTCCGCCAGCGTGCGCCACACCGTCGGGCTGAAACCCGCCGGCGAGGCGACGATCGCCCGTCGCGCCTCGAACGTGTAGTCGCGGTCGACGAAACGCGCGATCGACGCCGCCAGCAGCCGCTGCTCTTCGGTGGGATCGAAGTTCATTCGCGCCGCGCGTTACAGCCCTAGCGCCAGTTTGGCGATGATGTTGCGCTGGATCTCGTTGGAGCCGGCGTAGATGGTCGTCTTGCGCATGTTGCAGTAGCGCGCCGCGAGCCGGCCGGTCACCACGGCGTCACCGTCGCCGTCGCCCGCAGGTCCCAACGCCAGCGCCTCGGGTCCCGCGGCCTCGAGCATCAGCTCGGTGAGCGCCTGCTGGATCTCCGTGCCCTTGATCTTAAGCATGGAGATCTCGGCGCCCGGCGCCTTGCCGCCGCGGAGCTGGTCGAGAAAGCGCAGGTTCGTGACGGCGAGCGCCATGAGCTCGATCTCCAGGCGCGAGAGCTTGTCGCGAAAGCGCGGGTCGTCGACGAGCGGGCGGCCGTGCTTGCGCTGGCCCGCCGCGAACGCCTTCAGCTGCTCGAGCTCGCGCAGCGACGTGCCGATGCGCGCGGTGTTCATCCGCTCGTGGCCGAGCAGATATTTCGCCACCGTCCACCCTTTGCCCTCGTCGTGCACGCGCTGGTCCTGCGGCACCTCGACGTCGTCGAAGAACACCTCGTTCACTTCGCGGCCGCCATCCATCAGCTCGATCGGGCGCACGGTGATGCCCGGCGACTTCATGTCGATCAGCAGGAACGAGATGCCGTCCTGCTTGCGCTCCAGCGCAGCGTCGGTGCGGACGAGGCAGAAGATCCAGTCGGCCATGTGCGCCATCGTGGTCCAGATCTTCTGGCCGTTGACGACGTAGCGGTCGCCGTGCCGGACGGCCGTCGTCCGGAGCGCTGCGAGGTCGGAGCCGGCGCCGGGCTCGGAATAGCCTTGGCACCAGAAGTCGTCGCCCTGGTAGATGCGCGGGAGGAACCGGGCCTTCTGCGCGTCGGTGCCGAACCGCAGCAGCACGGACGCGCACATCGTGAGCCCGAACGGCACCAGCGGGGGCGCGCCGGCGTACCCGCACTCCTCCTCGAAAATGTAGCGCTGCACGACGTTCCAGCCGGTGCCGCCCCATTCAACGGGCCACGCCGGCGCCACCCAACCCTGCCGCGCCAGGATGCGATGCCACGTCATCAGCTCCGTGCGATCGAGGTGGTCGTAGCCGGCGACCTTGGCGCGCAGCGGCGCCGGCAGATGGGCGCGCAGCCAGCCGCGGATGTCGTCGCGGAAGGCGCGCTCGTCGGCGGAATAGTCGAGGTCCATGGGGCGCCTGCCACGGCGGCGCGGCAGAGAGTTGTGACATTATCGTCCAATCGTCGGCGGGCGCGCGAGTGCCGGGGGGAGCGCATGGGAGTGAGGCAGCTGTTCGATCTCGCCGGCCGCACGGCGCTCGTCACCGGCGGCTCGCGCGGCCTCGGGTTGCAGATGGCCGAGGCGCTCGGCGAGCTCGGCGCGCGCGTGGCGCTGACCGCCCGCAAGGCCGACGAGCTCGACGCCGCCGTCGCCCATCTCGCCGCGCTCGGCGTCACGGCGCTCGCGCTCCCCTGCGATCTCTCGGACAGCGCCGCGATCGCGCCGATGGTCGAGCGGACCGAAGCCGCGCTGGGGCCGATCGACATCCTCGTCAACAACGCGGGCGCCACGTGGGGCGCCGCGAGCGTCGACCTGCCGCTCGACGCGTGGCGGAAAGTGATCGATCTCAACCTGACGGCGATGTTCGTCGTGACGCAGGCGGTGGGGCGCCGCACCATGGTGCCGCGCGGCCGCGGCAAGGTGATCAACGTCGCGTCCATTCTCGGCCTCGGCGGCGGCAACGGCGACCCGCGGCGTCCCGCGACGCTCGCGTACAGCACGAGCAAGGGCGGCGTGGTGAACTTCACGCGCGCGCTGGCGGTGGAGTGGGGTCCGCACGGCATCAACGTCAACGCGATCGCGCCCGGCTTCTTCCCGACGAAGATGACGAAGGGCATCCTCGCCGCCGTGGGCGACGACGCGGCGCTGCACGCGCCGTTGCGGCGTCTGGGCGGCGCCGAGGACCTGAAGGGCGTGGTCGCGCTGCTGGCGTCCGATGCCGGCGCGTTCATCACCGGCCAGATCATCGCCGTCGACGGCGGCGTCACCGCCCAGTGAGCGCGGCATGACCACGCCGAGCGCCTTCGAGGGCACGCGCGACGTGGCCGCCGCGCATCGCTTCGACGCGGCCGTGCTGGAGCGGTACCTTCGGGAGCATCTGCCCGGTTTCACCGGGCCGCTCGACGTCGCGCAGTTCAGCGGCGGCCAGTCGAACCCCACGTTTCGCCTCGACACCGCCGGCGGCGCCTATGTGCTGCGGCGCAAGCCTCCGGGCAAGCTCCTGCCGTCGGCGCACGCGGTGGACCGCGAGTTTCGCGTGATGTCGGCGCTCGCCGCGACGGGCGTGCCGGTGCCCCGGTGCCATCTGCTGTGCACGGACGAGTCCGTGATCGGGTCGATGTTCTACGTGATGGACTACGTGCCGGGCCGCGTGTTCTGGGATCCGCTGCTGCCGGGCCTCGCGCCGGCGGAGCGCGCGCCGATTTTCGACGCGATGAACGGGGTCATCGCGACGCTGCATTCGGTGGACTCGGCGGCGGTCGGCCTCGCCGACTACGGCCGGCCGGGCAATTACTTCGCGCGCCAGATCGACCGCTGGAGCCGGCAGTACCAGGCATCGGAAACCGAGCCCATCGAAGCGATGCACCGGCTGATCGAATGGCTGCCGCGGAACATCCCGCAAGGCGAGGAAACGGCCATCGTCCACGGCGACTTCCGCATGGACAACCTGATCTTCCATCCGACGGAGCCGCGAGTGCTCGCGGTGCTCGACTGGGAGCTCTCCACGCTCGGGCATCCGATGGCGGACTTCGCCTATCACATGATGGCCTGGCGCCTCACCGCCGCCGAGTTCCGCGGCATGCGCGACGGCGATCTGCCCGCGCTCGGCATTCCGTCCGAGGACGCCTACCTCGATCGGTATCTCGCGCGGCGCGGCGGCATCGCGCGCCCCGACGCGCGCGCGTGGGCGTTCTACATGGCGTACAACATGTTCCGCCTCGCGGCGATCCTGCAGGGAGTCATGGCGCGTGCCGTCGCCGGCAACGCCGCGAGCGCGGCGGCGCGCGACGCCGGCGGCCGCGCGCGGCCGCTGGCGGAGCGGGGCTGGTCGGAAGTCGAGCGGATCCGCGCCGCCGGATGAGCGGGCGCCGTCGATGAAGACGCTGCTGATCGTCTTCCACTCGATGACCGGCGGCGCGCGGCAGATGGCGGAAGCCGCGGCACGCGGGGCCCGTGCCGAACCGGAGGTGGCCGTGCGTCTCGTGGAAGCGCGTGCCGCCGGCGCCGGCGACCTCCTGGCCGCCGACGGCTACCTGTTCGCGGCGCCCGAGAATCTCGCCGCGCTGGCGGGCGCCATGAAGGACTTTTTCGACCGGACGTATTACGCCGCGCTGGATCGCCTCAACGGTCGTCCCTACGCGGCGCTGATCGCCGCGGGGAGCGACGGCCGGAACGCGGCGCGTCAGCTCGAGCGCATCTGCACCGGATGGCGCCTGAACCGGGTCGCCGACACGCTCATCGTGCTGACGCACGCGGACACGCCCGAAGCGATCCTCGCGCCGAAGACGATCGGCGCCGTCGACCTCGGGCGCTGCGCGGACGCGGGTGCCGCCCTGGCGGCCGGCCTGGCGCTCGGCGTGTTCTGAAGCAGGGGCGGGGCTGCTTTCCGCCGCTGCGGCCGGTGCGGGGCCCCGCGATTGTAAAGCCTGCCCGCCGTGTCGGGTATTCGCCGACAGACGCCCCGCGCCGGCTGCGGTCTACTCCGCGGATAATCTCCATCCAGCGGGCGTCTGGAGGGACGTCGTTCGTCCCTGTCCGGTCGCCGCCCGAAGGGAGCTTCCATGGCGAACAAGAACGCGAACGCAGCGGCTACCGACACGAGCAACGGGGCGGTGCTCAGCACCGGGGTCAAAGGTCTGGATTACGTGCTGTGCGGCGGCTTCACGCCGCACCGGCTCTACCTCGTGGAAGGCGTGCCCGGCGCGGGCAAGACCACGCTTGCGCTCCAGTTCCTGCGGGAGGGCGCGCAGCGGGGCGAGCCGGTGCTGTACGTCACCCTCTCGGAGACCGAGGAGGAATTGCGCGCCGTGGCCGAGTCGCACGACTGGGACTTGAACGGCGTGCAGATCCGCGAAGTGATCCCGTCGGAGGACAACCTCCACTCCGACCAGAGCTACACGGTGTTCCATCCGTCAGAGGTGGAGCTCAGCGACACCACGCGCGCCATCCTGGCGGAAGTCGACGCGATCAAGCCGACGCGCATCGTGTTCGATTCGCTGTCGGAGCTGCGCCTGCTCGCGGGCAGCCCGTTGCGGTACCGCCGCCAGGTGCTCGCCCTCAAGCAGTTCTTCGCGGGCCGGCGATGCACGGTGGTGCTGCTCGACGATCTCACGCAGCGCGACCACGACCTGCAGGTGCAGAGCATCGCGCATGGCGTCGTGCTGCTCGACCAGACCTATCCCGAGTACGGCGCGCAGCGGCGGCGCGTGCGGGTGACGAAGTACCGGGGCGTGAACTTCCGCGGCGGCTACCACGACTTCCTGATCCGCCGCGGCGGCCTCGAGGTGTTCGAGCGGATCATCGCGCCGTCGAGCACGGTAGCGCCCGAGTGGCGGTGGCTGTCGAGCGGCATGCCGTCGCTCGACCGGCTGCTCGGCGGCGGCCTCGAAAGCGGCAGCAGCACGCTGCTGGTGGGCGCGGCGGGCACGGGCAAGTCGTCGATCGCCGCCAAGTTCGCGACCGCCGCGGCGGAGCGCGGCGAGACCGCCGCGCTGTTCGTGTTCGACGAGAGCCCGCAGATCCTGCTGAACCGCATGGATGGCCTCGGCATCGGCCTGCGCCGGCACGTCGCCGAGAAGCGGGTGCTGCTGCAGCGGATCGATCCCGCCGAGATGTCGCCCGGCGAGTTCGCCCACCGCATCCGCGCGGCGACCGAGCGCGACAAGGTGTCGCTGCTCGTGATCGACAGCCTGAACGGCTACCTCAACTCGATGCCGGAGGAGCGCTTCCTCACGATCCAGCTCCACGAGCTGCTGACGTATCTCGGCGGCCGCGGCGTGGCGACGATGATGATCGCCGTCCAGCACGGCCTCATCGGCACGTCGATGGCGGGGCCGGTGGACGCGAGCTATCTCGCCGACTCGATCATCATGATGCGTTACTTCGAGGCCGACGGCGAAGTGCGGCAGGCGCTGTCCGTCGTGAAAAAGCGCGGCGGCAATCACGAACGGACGATCCGCGAATTTCGCATGGGCGGCCCGGGCGGATTCCGCATCGGCGAGCCGCTGCGCGACTTCCACGGCGTTCTCACCGGCGTGCCGCAGTACAGGGGCACGGTGGAAGAGCTCATCAGCTCGCGCAGGGAAGACGCGTGACGGAGCTTGCCACCGACGAGTACACGGTCGCCATCCTCGCCCCGCACGGTCGCGATGCCGAGCTCACGCGCAAGGTGCTGGCGGACGCGCAGATCGAATGCCGGATCTGCGCGGACCTGTCGACCCTCTGCAAGGCGGTGCGCGCGGGCGTCGGCGCCATCCTGATCGCCGAGGAAGCGATCCTCCGCGACGCGGCGTTCCAGACGCTCGTCGAGGCGCTCTCGCAGCAGCCGCGCTGGTCGGACCTCCCGGTGCTGATCCTCACGGCGCGCGGCGCCGATTCGCCCACGGCGACGCGCGCCCTCGATACGCTCGGCAACGTCACGCTGCTCGAGCGGCCGCTCCGCGTGGGCTCGTTCGTGAGCAGCGCGCGCGCGGCGGTGCGGGCCCGGCAGCGCCAATACCAGATTCGCGCCCACATCGCCGAGCGCGAGAAGACCGAGGAATCGCTGCGCGACGCGGACCGGCGCAAGGACGAGTTCCTCGCCACGCTGGCGCATGAGCTTCGCAATCCGCTCGCGCCGATCAGCAACGCCGCGCACCTGCTGCAACTGAAGCCCAAGCTCGATTCGCTGCAATGGGCGAGCAACGTCATCGAGCGCCAGGTCCGCCAGCTGGCCCGCCTGGTGGAGGACCTCCTGGACGTGTCCAGGATCTCCCGCGACAAGGTGGAGCTCCGGACGAGCCGGGTCGACCTGCGCGACATCGTGCAGAGCGCGATCGAGACCAGCCAGCCGCTGATCACGGAGCGGGCGCACGATTTCCGCGTCGATCTGCCACCCGACCCGCTGCCGCTGCTCGCCGATCCGACGCGGCTCGCGCAGGTGCTGTCCAATCTCCTCAACAACGCTGCCAAGTTCACGCCGCGCGGCGGGCGCGTGGTGCTCACCGCTGCGCGGGAAGGCGGCGGCGTGTCGATCCGCGTGGCGGACACGGGCATCGGCATCGAGGCCGACATGCTGCCGCAGATCTTCGACATGTTCATTCAGGCCGACAACCGCCTGGAGCGCACGACCGGCGGCCTGGGCATCGGGCTCACGCTCGTCCGGCATTTCGTGGAGATGCACGGCGGCAACGTCCGCGCGTCCAGCCCCGGCCCGAACGAGGGCAGCGAATTCGTCGTGTGGCTGCCGCTCGCCTTGCCGCTGGAGGCGGCGGCGCCGTCGCATGGCGGCGACGCGCCGCATCTCGTCCCGGGCCATGGGCTGCGCATCCTGGTCGTCGACGACAACCGCGACAACGCCGACAGCATGTGCGCGCTGCTCCAGTTCCTGGGCAACGAGGTCGCGACGGTGAACGAGGGCACGCTCGCGCTGGAGTCGATCGCGCGCGCGCCGCCCGACGTCGCGCTCCTCGACATCGGCATGCCCAACATGAACGGTTACGACGTCGCCACGCAGATCCGCAGGCAGCCCTACGGCAAGGACATGCTGCTGATCGCGATGACGGGCTGGGGCCAGGAAGTGGACCGCCAGCGTTCGCAGGCGTCGGGCTTCGATCATCACCTCGTGAAGCCGGTCGACATCGACCAGCTTCAGCGGCTGCTCGGCGAGCGCGCCGCTGTCGACACGCCGCGCCTGCGCAATCTGCATTGATCCCCTCACGCCGTCCGATGGTGGGACGCCGCCTACATCGCAATCGGCGCCGCGCCGGTAACGCCATGCGCCGCACTCGGGCTCAATCGCGTTTGGACAGCGCGATTGCATGCGGCAGGAGCCGATGCCATACGTGCGTTGCGTTCGCGTCCAATGTGAAAACCTGAGGAGGTATTCGAATGACGCAACGACAGCAGCAGGCTTACAACCCGAAAACTGACGCCGACCGCGATGCGAATCGCGACCCCATCAGCGGCGCGCCCGGCGCGCACCCCGTTGGAACGGGCCTCGGCGCCGTGGCCGGTGGCATTGCGGCGGGTGCCGCGGCGGGTACCGTCGTCGGCCCCGTGGGCACGGCGATCGGCGCTGCCGTGGGTGCCGTCGTGGGCGGCCTCGCCGGCAAGGGCGTGGCCGAGATGATCGACCCGACGGCCGAGGACGCGTACTGGCGTGAGAACTATGCGACCCGCCCGTACGTGCCCGCCGAAGCCACGTACGACGACTTCGGTCCGGCGTACCGCTACGGTGTCGACTCGTACGAGAAGTATCCGGGTCGCGCGTTCGACGAGATCGAGGATGATCTCGGCCGCGACTGGAGCAGCGCGCGCGGCACGTCGCGCCTCGAGTGGGACCGCGCGAAGTCGGCGACCCGCGACTCGTGGCAGCGCGTCAGCGACACGATCGAGCGCGCCGTGCCCGGCGACTCCGACCGCGACGGCAAGTAGCAAACCGTCAGCTCGCCCGGCTCGCGATACGCGCCGGGCGAAGCGATGCCCACCGGCAGGTGCACCTGCTGCCGGTGGGCATGTTTTTATCGGCGGGTGGTGGGAACGGTCCTACACGCTTGTAGGACGCCACGCGATTCCCTTTGACTACAACTCGCGGCGATACTTTTATCGAACCGTGGCAAGGGGAGGAGTGGAATGGTCACCAGCAAAATCCTGGTCGTCGACGACAATCTCGACCTCGCGCAGAGCATCGCGATGCTGCTCGAGCAGCATGACCGGCCGGCGATCGCCGTCGCGACGGTGCGCGAAGCAGTCGATCTCCTCGACGACGACCCGGCGATCCAGCTGGTGGTGACCGACATCCGGATGCCGGACTTGAGCGGGCTCGACCTCCGCAGGGTCCTGAGGCACCGGTTTCCCAAGCTCCCCGTGATCCTGATGACCGGCCTGCCGCCGTCCGAGGACGATCCCGCGCCCGCCAACGCGGTGGTGCTGCAGAAGCCGTTTCCGATCGAGGCGCTGGTGAAGCTGATCGACGAGCGGCTGACCGCGGACGCCAAATAGCGGGGCCGCTTCAGCCGGCGCGCGCGGGCGGCCCTTCGAACTGCACGGCGCCGATCCAGTTGCGCTCCCGGCGGGCGAGCCGTGAATCGACCGCTTCGCCCTCGAAGTTCGCGCCCCCCCGATCGAGTTGTCCGGCGTCGACGTTCTCCAGCGCGTTCACGCTCACGACCGCGTACGTCCGTCCGTCGATGCTGCTCGTCACCACGGGCACCACGCCGCAGCGGCTGCAGATGTGAAAGGTCGCCGTGCGCGTGGCGAATTCATAGGTCGACGCGAGCGCGGCGTCCTGCACGCGGACCCGGAGCGCGGCCTTCGGGTGCGACGTCCACACCCCGCCGTGCTTGACGCAGAACGAGCAGCCGCAGGCACGCGCGGGAATCCGCGGCGAGGTGTCGGGCCAGTCGACCTCGAAGCCGATGTTCCCGCAGTGGCATTTGCCGGTCAGGCGCACGGCGCCGATCCCAAGCCCTTCATTCGGCCGGCGCCCGGGCGTAGCTGGCCGTGAGGATTTCCCACATGTGGCCGTCCGGCTCGTTCCAGTAGACGAGACGGCCGCCATGGTCGGTGTTGACGCGCATGTCCTGCGGTCCGTGCACGCTGCCGCGAAACGGAATCCCGGCGGCGCGGATGCGCGCGAGGACGGCGTCGAACGTCGCGTCGTCCACCCGAAAGCAGAAATGCTGGACCGGCAACGGGCCGGGATCGTCGATGAAGTCGAGCGTGAGGCCGTCGTTCACGTAGACGGGCGAGAACGGACCGATTCCCGCCTCGGACCAGCGGACGTCGAGGAGCTCGCCCAGCAGCCTGGCGGACGCGCGCTGGTTCCGGGCCGAGACGATGACGTGGTCGAGTTCGATCATGGCGGGCGCCGGGCTGGTCACCGCGGCGTGCGTGGACAAATTGAATGGTGCCAGCGCGCGGCCCGGCCTGACAAGTCGCCGCGAGCGTGCCGGTGGAACGCCTACGGCAGTTTCAGCGCCGGCCGACTCACGCACGCGGCGGCGGGCGCGATGATGGGATGCGCAACCGCAGCGGCCCACCCGCGGCGGGACGCGCCCATCGCAATCTTACGGACCCACATCCATGAAAACGATGACCTGCAGGGAACTCGGCGGCGCCTGCGACAAGAAGCTGTCGGCCGAAACCTGGGACGAGATGGTGAAGACGATGACGCAGCACGTGATGGACGCGCATCCGGACGTCGCCAAGAAGATGGAGAAGATGCACGCCGACGACCCGAAGCAGTGGGGACGCGAGATGCGCCCCAAGTGGGACGCTGCTCCCGAAACCTGACACCAGCGCCTCCATTTCGGTGGAGGCGACTCGCCGTCACAGAATCGGAACGTTCCGCGGTATCTCCTCTGCCGGGCTCTTCGGCGCAGGGCGGTTGGTCCCAACCCAGCCCATGAAGAGCTGATAGCCCAGTGCAAGCAGCGTCGCTCCGACGAACATTCCAAGGATCCCGCCCGCGGCCATGCCGCCGAGCGCGCCGAGGAGGATGACGGGCATTGGCGCGTCGACACCGCGGCCGAGCATCAACGGCTTGAGAACGTTGTCCGTCATTCCGGAGACGAAGATCAGCACGGAATAAACGATCGCAGCGACGTCCCCGTAGTCGCCGCGCCACCAGATATACCCGATGGCCGGCAATGTAACGAGCAGCGCCGGTACTTGGGCAATGCCAAGCACGAGAACGATCATCGAGAGGACGCCGGCCCACGGCACACCGGCGATCAGCAGGCAGAGTCCGACGATGATGGCTTGAATGAAGGCGACGCCGATCACGCCCTGCGAGACGGCTCGTATCGTCGCCGTCGACAGGCTCGCGAACTCGGCGCCACGCACCGGTCCGGCGACGCGCTGGAAGATGGCAAGAGTTCCGCGGCTACCCGACTGACCGAACGCCATGAGAATGCCGGCGATGATGAAGGACGCGAGGAACTGCAACAGCCCGCCCCCGATGCTGGCGACGAACGCAAGCGCGGACTTTGCCAGATCGCCGATCTTCGGCTGCAGGCTGCGGACGAGTGTCGGAAGATCGTCATGCGCCTGCGACCATATCGCATGGACCCGCTCCCCGACCACGGGCCACGCCGCGACGGAATCGGGCGGGACCGGAATCTCGAGCGCGTCGTTCTGCACGTCGTGGACCAATTGCTGCACGGAATCGCCCAATGAGCTCATCAATATGGCCGTCGGGCCTATGATCAGCACGACGCCGAGGACCACTATCAGGCTCGCCGCAAGACCTTGCTTGCCGCCCGTCTTCGCGGCCAGGAACTGTTGCAGCGGGTACAGTGCGACGGCCAGGATGACTGCCCATACCATCAAGGTCAGGAACGGGGCGAAGACCTGATAGCAAAGCACCGCCAGCGCGAAGATCAGTCCGGCGCGTATGAAAACCTCTAGGAGACTGGACGAGCCACGCTCCAGTTCGCCCTCACGCTTGTCATACAAGCTCATTTGTCGCTCCCCTGGCTACATCCGGTTGCGGGCAAATCCCGCAGCCTGCGGACTCTGGAGTTCGCGTTCGGTTGCCTGCGGCGGCGCAGCTTGCTGACCTCGCCTGGCCACATCGCGCGTCACCGGATGAGCGGCACGATGGGCGCGCGTGCTACAAGGAAGAATCGAGGGAGGTCGCAAACCCATACGCCTGGTTCGAACCAGACTGGCGCCGGGAGCGCCGGGCCGCGTCGCAAATGCCGGATACCGATCGAATCCACGTGACTCCCCCTCCACGTGTGCCTATAGTATGCTACACGACGCGACGTGGCGCGCCGACAAGTGCAGACCGCGTCGCATGCGGCCGATGGATCGGGCCGCCGGGTTTTGGCAAGTGAGGGGGAATGTCAGGATCGTTGCACTGCAGGGCTTACAACCAGAGAGGGCTCGACATGATGAAAACGAAGATTATCAGTGCCATGGCATGCGCTGCAGTGTGGCTGGTCGCAACCACCACGATGGCGCAGACACCGACTGTGACCGGGGGCGCGCAGCCGGGCAAGGCGGGCGTTGGACGCACGATCACGATCCCGGCGACGGTGGTCGCTGTGGACAAGGCCACGCGGGATGTGACTCTGAAGGGCCCGCAAGGCAACGAGGTCGTCGTCACCGCCGGCTCGGAAGTCGCGAATTTCGACGCGATCAAGGTCGGTGACACGGTCAACGCCACGTACAAGCAGGCGTTCACGGTGGAGCTCAAGAAGGGCGGCGGCGCAGCCGTAGCGCGCACCGAAAGCAAGGGCGCCATGCAGATGAACTCGGGCGAGAAAGTGGCCGGCTCCGTCGGCCGCCGCATGACGATCGTGGCGGACGTCGTCGCCGTCGACCCAGCGACGCAGACCGTGACGCTGCGCGGGCCGCAGCGCACCGTGGACATGGCAGTCTCGGACCCGGAGCAGTTCAAGCGCGTCGCGAAGGGTGACCAGGTCGAGGTCACGTACACGCAAGGGCTGCTGACGGCCATCGTTCCGGCCAAGTAACGCGGGAAGCGGCATCCGCGTCGCGCGATGCGACGCGGGCTGGGTGCGCCGTCGCGCGCACGCGTGAACGTGCGCACCCAGTACCCCTTGCCACGGAAGTCAGCCGGCGTTCCGCGATCGCGGCGCCCACGAACCGCCAAGACCCTGTGAATCGGGAACGCGCGCAAGCGCGAGTTCCTCGGGCCGGCTGAAGCTCGTTTCCACCGCCCAGTCCAGCAAAGCGAGTTGCGCTTTCAGAACCGCATGCCGGTGCGCGGGCAGCGTGCTCATGAGATTTTCCAGCATGGCCCGCATACGCCGGGCAATCTGAAGGTTGTGGGCGCCGCAGGCGCGAATCTCGCTGCACGCGACCTGAACGTAGTGCTCCCAGTTCGGAGTGCGAAAGATGAGACGCGGCTGTCCGCTGCTGTCGAGGATGACTTCGCCCCGCAGGCTGCGCAGGCCCACCGCCCGCAGCAGGCGATGCACCTGATCGAGCGCGAGGACGGCGGTGGTAGGGTCGTTGATCGCCGGCGACAACGCCTTCAAAGCGATGTCGACAATGATTCGGAACGCGAACATCGGATCCTGCTCGAGCGTCCGTTCGGGACCGAAGGCCGCCGCTGATCGCACCGCTTCGTCGTCTAATGCCATCGCCCCGCCGTACAGCACGAACAATGGCTGTTCCGAGGCGATGAAATCCCCAACCTGGGGCACGAACTCGATCATCCCGTCGTGGCTTCGCGCGAGGGCAACCAGCGTCGGAATATCGACGGCGAGCACGATTTCCGACGTTCCCCGATGCTCGATTTCGCGGCTGGGCGCACGCTCGCGGGCATCCAGCCCCGCGGCCTGCGGCGTCAGAGCGCTTGCCGGGTCGGGGTAGACAGCCTTGATCATCGCAATGCCTTCGTCGCCGACCTTGGCGACGATACTGACGGGCCGCAACAGGCGCGCGGCGTAGTCGATCAGGAAAAGGAACACGGCGATGCACGCGACGCCGAGCACGGCGGTGACCGTGGCGACCAGCTGATGTACGTTTTCCTCCTGTCGGTTGAGCGCACCCACCGCGTAGACCAGCGCGAACACGAAAAGGCCCACGCTGTACCGCACGACATTGTTGCGCAGCAGCGTCGTGGCGATGATCCGCGGCGTAAGCTGGCCGCCGGCGACCTGGATCGCAACAAGCAAGGAGCCGAACGTGAAGACAAGGAAGGACAGCGACAGCGTGATGACCGTCTGGTAGAGCGCAGTCGCGCCCGCGGGCGCAAGCTCGGCCAGCCTCCAGCGCTGCCAGGATTCCACGCCCCGGATCAGCGGCGCCACCAGCATCTCGATCGCAATGGCGACGATGGGGACGGTCCATAATGCGGACTTGAGGTAGCTGGTCGCGTGATACAGGCGGCCCCAGCCCAGCTTGCTCCGCAGCAGGTCCCGGAATCGGCGCCAGTGTCCTCTCAACGTCGGCTCGGGCAGCGCACTATCGCTTGCGTTCGGTCTCATCGCTGAATATCCTCCCTCGCAGACCCGGGAATTGACTTATACCGCACACCGCATCGGAGGAGACAGGCCATGATCTCAAAGCTGGCAGCAGAGTTCGTCGGGACGTTCTGGCTCGTTCTCGGCGGGTGCGGCAGCGCGGTCCTCGCGGCCGCTTATCCGCAGCTGGGCATCGGATTTGCCGGCGTGTCGCTCGCATTCGGGCTCACTGTGCTGACGGGGGCCTATGCGCTCGGGCCAATCTCGGGGGGGCACTTCAATCCAGCCGTTTCCCTCGGGCTCTGGGCAGGCGGACGCTTTCCTGCCGCGAGCCTTCCCGGCTACGTGCTGGCCCAGGTGGCCGGTGGCGTAGCCGGGGCCGCCGTCCTCTACCTCATCGCGAGCGGAAACGCGGACTTCAGCCTGGCGGGCGGTTTTGCCTCGAACGGTTACGCCGAGCACTCGCCGGGCAAGTACACATTGCTGGCGTCGTTCGTGACCGAGATCGCGATGACGTTCATGTTCCTCATCGTCATTCTGGGGACGACGCACCAGCGGGCTCCCGTCGGGTTCGCCGGTCTCGCGATCGGTCTCGCGCTCACACTCATTCACCTGATAAGCATTCCCGTCACGAATACGTCCGTGAATCCGGCGCGAAGCACGGCGCCTGCCATTTTCGTCGGAGGATGGGCGCTCGCCCAGCTTTGGCTGTTCTGGGTCGCACCGCTGATCGGTGCGGCCATTGCGGGGGTCGTCTACAGAATCATTTTCGAAGGCGACGCGGCGGAGCCACCCGTCACAGGGCGGCGGATCCCGGACTGACAACAAGACCTTCAAGGGTCTCCGCGACGGGATAGAACGGAGCATTACCGCGCAGGCAACTTGCAGAGTACTATGGCTGCCAGCACGCTCGGTGTTGCGTCCGCTCGCTGTGTGGGAAGCATTCACGTGACAGTCGGGCCAGGGGGCTGACGATGTCGATATCCCGTTCCGTAGCGTGGCCCCCGCTCCTCGCGAACGCTCTGTTCGCGCTTTCCATCCTTTCCGGCAGCGCCAATGCCGCCGACGGCCAGGCCGCCACCCCGCACCCGTCGGGGCTGCCGATATGGGGCGCCGAAGCGGAGGCCAGGGGCTATGACATTCCGTACCCGTTCGGTATCGGGGTCACTGCCTACGCGGCCCGGCAGCCCGTGCAAATCCAGGACCTGCAGCTGGCGCGCAACGGTCCGCCGGTGTCGGTCAAGAATTTTCTCCAGATCAACACGGTCGACACGTCCCAGCAGAACGTCTCTTTGAAGTTCGACGTCCTGGTCGTCCCGTTCCTGTCCGTCTACGCGCTCGGCGGATACACGACCGGAACCACCAAGGGACTGATCCAGGTGCCCGCGGATCCCATTCTGGACATCATCGAGCCCCGGCAGCTGCAGCTCAACGCATCGTTCAATGGCCCGACGTACGGCGGAGGTTTCACCCTGCAGGGAGGTTTCAAGGTCAGTGAATGGCACGACCTGATCGCCATCGCGGTCGCCGACTGGAACCGCACGCAGACGAAGCTTTCGTTCGAGAACGAGACACTGATCGCCGGCACGAAGCCGGTGGCGACGGTCTTCTCGGCCCGGGTGGGTCTGCACGGCACCTTCGGCAACTCCATGGGTGCGGCGGTGTGGGCCGGTGCGATGCATCAGACCATCCAGCAGGAGGTCGCGGGCAGCGTTGCCAACACCGACCTTCAATTCGTCGTGCTGCAATCGCCGACTCAACCGTGGAACACGCTGCTCGGGGGACTGCTCGAGTTCGGCAAGGACGGCTACATCCTCCTGGAAGGAGGTTTCGGCGCCCGCAAATCCATTCTCGCGTCGGCCATCTACCGATTCTGATCGGCGAGGGAGAAGGGCGAAGCACCGATTCTTCGATTTTCGGCAGCAAGGTACAAACGGGGAGAGACGGATGAAGATTCTCAAAGCTGCGCTCGGCTTGGCCGTCGAGACGAATTCGTTCCAAGGTATTCGGGGCATCAATCCGATGCCTCGCAATATTCTTGTTCTGGGACTGCTGGCTGTGTCGCTGGTCGCGCCGAGAACCTTTGCGCAGGCCGTGCCGGCCGGCACGTCCGTGCCGTCGGCCACTGCCGTCGATGCGGCGTCGATTCAGGCCCTCAGGGACATGGGGGCGTTCCTGCAGACCCTGAAGCGCTTCCATGTTTCGACCGAGGCGACCGGCGAGCGCGTTCTGGCCGATGGCCAGAAACTGCAGCATGTAGCGACGGCTGAGCTGGACGTCGATCGCCCGAACAAGCTGCGCGCCGTGATACGCAATGCCGCTTCACGGCGCGAGATCATCTACGACGGGAAAACGATCGCGTTTTATACGCCCGCGCAGAAGTATTACTCGACGGTCGAGTTCTCCGAGCCGATCGGCGCGCTGATCGACAGGCTCGAGCAGAGGTATGGCGTGCAGCTTCCGCTGCAGGACCTGTTCCTGTTCGGCACTCCGATGGCCCAGCTCGACAAGATCGAGTCAGCGATGAACGCCGGGCAGGATTTCGTCGGCGACGAGCTCTGCGATCATTACGCGTTTCGGCAGGGCACGATCGACTGGCAGATCTGGATCGGTACTGGAGGCAAGCCATTGCCGCGCAAGATCGTGATCACCAATCGCGCCGACGAGGCGCGTCCGCAGTCGATTTCGGTGATCGACTGGAACCTGAAGCCGACCTTCAAGGATTCGATCTTCAAGTTCACGCCGCCTCCGGGAAGCAAGAAGATCGAGATCGTTCCGCGCAAGACCTCATAGGCGATTGCCATCATGAAAACACCATTCGGGAAATTGCCGGCGGCCACGGTCGCCATCCTTGCGGCCGCCTGCTTTGCGATGATTTCCAGCGTTGACGCCGCGGACCGCGGTGGCGGTGGCGGTCGGGGCGGTGGCGGTGGTGGCGGCGGCGGTGGAGCCCGTGCCGGCGGCGGCGGCGCGCAAGCCGCCGGCGGCGGCGCGCGACAAAGCGCGCAGGCTACCGGCGGCGGCGCGCGACAAAGCGCGCAGGTGAACAACACCAAGGCCGATGCACGCTCCAACAACGTCCGCAGCACCAGCGTCAACAACGTCAACAACGTGAACGTTGACCGCAACGTCAACGTGAACGTCAGCGGCAACAACAACTGCTGCAACAACGGCTGGGACAACGACTACCATCCGCTGGCCACTGCGGCTGCGATCAGCGCAACGGCGGCGGTAGTCGGCTCGATAGTGCGCGCCCCCCCGCCCGGCTGCGTGCCGGTGAACTACGGAGGCGTGGTCTACCAGCAATGCGGTAGCACGTGGTATGCCCCGCAGGGATCGCAGTTCGCCGTCGTCGCTCCCCCTTATTGATCGTTCGGGGAGCCCTCCACCGGCGAGGACTCCCGCTGTCTTGCTGCGCCGGATCGAGCCACAGCCTCTAGACAAGGAGGAACGCCCATGAATCGTCGCATGATGGTGCTGACCATGGCCGCCGCGCTCATCGCGCCCGGCATCGCGTTCGGAGCTGACAAGGCGAAGGAGCAGGCGGAGGTGCGGAAAGCGGGGCAGGACGCGCTTGCCGCGGTCTACAAGGCGGCGCCGTCGGCGCGCAAGGCCGTGGCCTCCGCAGCCGGCTACGCCGCGTTCAGCAACTTCGGCATGAAGATCCTCGTCGCCGGCGGCGGATCTGGCAAGGGCATCGCGGTCAACAACAAGACCAAGACGACGACGTATATGAAGATGGCCGAAATTCAGGCTGGCCTGGGATTCGGCGCCAAGAAGTTCCAGGTCGTCTGGGTATTCGAGACCGAAGCCGCGCTGAACAACTTCATCAACTCGGGCTGGGAGTTTGGTGGACAGGCGACGGCGGCGGCGAAGTCCGGCGACAAAGGTTCTGCATATCAGGGCGCGGTCGCCGTCTCTCCGGGGGTTTGGATCTACCAGGTCACGGACAAAGGCCTCGCGCTGGAGCTCACTGCCAAGGGAACCAAGTACTACAAAGACGGTGATCTGAACTGAGACGCATCTGGCGGATGGGGTGGGATTCGAACCCACGAATCGCTTGCACGATTGCCGGATTTCAAGTCCGGTGCATTCAACCGCTCTGCCACCCATCCTGATGGGTGCCGGCGCGACGCGCTGTTGCAAACCCGCGCCGAAGCATCAGAAGAGCCCTTACGGTGCGCGCTGGCGTGCTCGCCGAAAGGGCGGCCAAGCCATTGATTTCCGCAGGAGGCGGGCGCATCTTAGCATGCGGGATCGCCGCCGCCGGCGCGGCTAGATCGTTGAAACTTGTACGGTTTCTGTTAGTCTTACCCGTGTCTGCCGGCTCGTTTCCGGGTCGCGGGCCTGTGTATCACCTGGAGGCACCATGGAACCCAAGCTGCAACCGGTTTTCTCGAACGAACAAGTGGCGCAGGGCACGCGTGCGCGCACGATCGACGTCGCCGCGCCGGACGCGAATCGCGTGCTGCGCAACACGTACCTGCTGCTCGCGCTGTCGATGCTGCCCACGATCGCCGGCGCCTGGGCGGGGATGCAGTTCAACTTCATCCAGCTCTTCCGCGCTGCGCCGATCGCCACGCCGCTCGTCATGTTCGGCGTGATGATCGGCATGCTGTTCGTGGTCACGCGTCTTCGCAACAGTGCGATGGGCGTTCCCGCGCTCTTCGGCTTCACGTTCATCGCGGGCCTCATGCTCACGCCCATCCTCACGGTGGCGGGACAGTTCAAGAACGGCGGCGAGCTGATCGGGCTGGCGGGCGGTCTGACGGCCGCCGTCTTCTTCGCGATGGCCACGATCGCCACGGTGACGAAGAAGGATTTCTCCTTCCTCGGCAAGTTCCTGTTCGTCGGGGTGATCCTGCTGGTCGTCGCGTCGCTCGCGAACCTGTTCTTCCAGGTGCCGGCGGCGTCGCTCACGATCTCGGCGATCGCCGTGTTCATCTTCTCGCTGTATTTGCTGTACGACGTGAGCAACATCGTGCGCGGCGGCGAGACGAACTACATCACGGCCACGCTGAACCTGTTCCTCAACGTGTACAACATCTTCATCAGCCTGCTGAACCTGCTCCTCGCCTTCAGCGGCCAGCGCGACTGACCGCGCGCCCGCGCCAAACGGAACGGGGCTCCTGCGAGCCCCGTTTTTTTTCGTCCAGGTTCGGGTGTGCGCTTCAGCGGCCCCGCATCGCGCGGTCGAGGCTCCACGGGCCACCGCCCGCCGCCGCAAAATACAGGAACAGGAAGCTGTAGAGGGCGGCAAGCTCGCCCCCGTTCAGCAGCGGCCAGAACCCGCGTGGCGCGTGCGCGATGAAATAGGCGAAGGCCATCAACCCGGACAGCAGGAACGCCACGGGCCGCGTGAAAAAGCCGAGGAGAAGCATCAACCCGCCGCCGAGCTCGAGGACGCCGGCGGCGCCGCTCAGTGACATCAGCGTGGTGGGCGCGCCGCGTGGTGCCGGGAAATCGAGCCACTTCTGGGTGCCGTGGGTAGTGAACATGAAACCCGAAACGATGCGCAGGACGCTCAACAGCCGGGGACTCCAGGAATCGAGGAAGGACATTGGGTAGCCGTAGAGGACGCCGCCCGGGTGGGCGGCGAAGTTGGCGCCGCGCGGATGCGCGGCAGGGGCCGGCCAACCGCGGCTAGAGCGCGGCGAGTGCCGAGTGGTAGGACGACTGGCTGTCGCGGGCGTGCGTCACGGTGGTGCAGAGATCGCGGATCAGCCCGTCGCCAATTCCGTAGACCCAGCCGTGCACGGCGAGTTCCTGGCCGCGATCCCAGGCGTCCTGCACGATGGTCGTCTGGCAGACGTTCGCCACCTGCTCGATGACGTTGAGCTCGCAGAGCCGGTCGATGCGCTGGCGAGGGTCGGTGAGCGAGGCGACGCGACCCTCGTGCTTCGCGTGCACGTCAAGGACGTGCCGCAGCCAGTTGTCCGCCAGGCCCACCCGCTCGCCTTGCAGCGCGACCGAGACGCCGCTGCAGCCGTAGTGGCCGCAGACGATGATGTGGCTCACCTTCAGCACGTCCACGGCGAACTGCATCACGGACAGGCAATTGAGATCGCTGTGGACGACGACGTTGGCCACGTTGCGGTGCACGAAGAGCTCGCCAGGCAGCAAGCCGACGATCTCGTTGGCCGGCACCCGGCTGTCGGCGCAGCCGATCCACAGGTAGCTCGGCCGCTGCTGCTGCGCGAGCCGGGCGAAGAACTGGGGGTCGACGCGGCGCATCCGCTCGGACCACGCGCGATTGTTGGCGAAGAGCTGGGCGAGCGTGGTCTTGGGCGACATGGTGGTGCGATTCTAACCGTTGCGCGGCGACGGCCTGGTCAGGGACTCGCGGCGCGCAGCATGCGCGCGGGAAGCACGCCGCGCATGCCGTTGTCGAGGCGCACGTCGTACGCGATCTCGGGTCCGTTCGCGCCCGCGGTCTGCCGCACCTGCGCCACGCGGCCGCGCACCCATCCGCCGCCGTACTTCGCCTCGATCGCCTGCCCCGCGCTGAATTGCGCCGCGGCGGCGGCAGGTGCGGTGACGCGCGGGGCGGCCGCGGGCGCGGCCGCCTTGCCGCCCGTCTGCACCTTGAGCGGGCCGGGGCACAGCAGCTCCCATTGCTGGGAGATCGCGAGGCCGCCGCTCGCGTTGTCGCGGCCGACGATCTTGCCCGCCGCGTCGCGCCACCGCGTGCGCCCGGCGCCGATGTCGCTCTTGTCCCACGCTCCCGCGAGCGTGTAGGTCTCGCCGTTGACGGGCGTGATGCGTCCCTGCGTGCAATCGGCGCTCGCGCGATAGGTCAGCTTCGTGTCGGGATTGGCGAGCTCGCGGGCGACGCAGCCCTTGTCGCCCGGCGACCAGTTCGCGCACCAGCCTTCGAGCTCCTTGCGGGTGACCTTCGCTTCGGCCACGGCATTGGCGGTGCCGATGCCGGATTTCGACGTGACCGTCGGCGCCCATTGCTGGTTGCCGAGGGACAGCCATTCGTCGGCGGCCGCGGCGGGCGCCGTGAAGAGCAGCGCGACGACGGCAATCGTGGCGCGCTTCGTTGCGACGTTCATGGCGACCTCGCGGACACAGTAAGGCTCAAGGCTCGAACACCGCCATCGACTCCACGTGGGCCGTGTGCGGAAACATGTTCACGATGCCGGCGGCGACGATGCGGTAACCGCGCTCGTGCACGAGCACGCTGGCGTCGCGCGCGAGCGTGGCCGGATTGCACGACACGTAGACGATCCGCTTCAGCGCGCGCTCGTCGTCGCGATGCGGCAGCGCCTTGGCGAGCTCCATTGCCCCTTCGCGCGGCGGGTCGATCAGGGCGCGCTGCAGGACGCCGAGCGGAGCGAGCGACTCGGGCGTCGCGGTGAACAGGTTGGCGACGACGAACGACGCGCGATCGGCGAGGCCGTTGTGCGCGGCGTTCTCCTGCGCGCGCCGGACGAGCGCGGCGTTGCCCTCGATGCCGACAACCGTCGCGCCGCGCTGCGCGATCGGCAGCGTGAAGTTGCCGAGACCGCAGAAAAAGTCGCCGACGCGCTCGCCGGCCTCGGGCGCGAGCAGCGCGACCGCGCGCCGCACCAGCACGCGATTGATGCCGAAGTTCACCTGCGTGAAATCGGTCGGCGCGAACGGCACGGCGACGTCGAACTCCGGCAGCGTATAGGCGAGCGCGGCGTTGGCCGGGTGGAACGGCACCACGGTGGCGGGTCCGCCCGATTGCAGCCACAAGTCCACGCCGTGGTGATCGGCGAACGCGACGAGCCGCGCTTCGTCCTCCGGCGTGGGCGGCTCGAGCACGCGCAGCACGAGCGAATACGACAGGCGGCCGGCGGGCGGGGTGAGGCGCTCGCCGACGGCCACCTCGATCTGCGGCAGGCGGTCGCGCAGCGTCAGCGATTCGATCAGCGTGCGCAGCGGCACGAGCAGGTCGGAAATCTTGCGCGGCATCACGTGGCATTCGCGCATGTCGGCGACATAGCTCGAGCCGCGCTCGTGGAAGCCGACGAGCACGCCGCCTTTCTTGGGCACGTGGCGCACCGACAGGCGTGCGCGATAGCGATAAGCCCATGCCGGGCCGTCGACCGGCGGCAGCAGGATCTCCGGGCGCACGCGGCCGATGCGCGCGAACGCGTCCTCGAGCGCCCGCTGCTTGGCGGCGATCTGCAGCGCCGGATCGGCATGCTGCAGCGTGCACCCGCCGCAGACGCCGAAATGCGGGCAGCGCGGCGTGACCCGCGACGCGCTGGCGCGCAGGACCGTGACCGCGCGCGCCTGGTCGTAGCTCGGCCTGCGCTTGACGATGTCGACGGTGACGCGCTCGCCCGGCAGCGCGCCGGAGACGAACATCACCTTGCCGTCGGCATGCGCGACGCCGCGGCCTTCCTGGTCGAGCGATTCGATGTCGACGGTCGTGGTCAACGGTGCGTCCTTGGCGCTGCGAGGCGCGGATTGTACCCGCCGGTCCGGAATGGCGAGGGCCCGGACGGTAGAATCGCGCATGCGCATCCTCGCGTTCGACACGTCCACCGAATGGCTCTCCGTCGCCGCCGGCGACGGTACGGCCTGGCACGAGCGCCTCGAGCGGGCGGGCCCGGCCAATTCCGAGCGGCTGCTGCCGGTCATCGACACCGTGCTCGCGTCGGCCGGCTGGACGCTCGCGGCGCTCGACGGCATCGCGTTCGGCGCCGGGCCCGGCGCGTTCACGGGCGTGCGCATTGCCTGCAGCGTCGCGCAGGGGCTGGCGTTCGGCGCCGCTCGGCCGGTGGTGCCCGTTCCCACGCTCGCCGCGCTCGCGCAGGCGGCATGGCGCAGCGACGGCAGTACGCACGTCCTCGCCTGCCTCGACGCGCGGATGCGCGAAGTCTACGTCGCCGCGTACGCGCGCGAGGGAGCCGCGTGGCGCACGGTGCAGGCGCCCGCGGTGATGAAGCCCGACGATGTCACGGTGCCGCCGGGCGACCGCTGGCGCGGCGCGGGCGACGGCTTTGCGACCTTCCCGCAGCTTGCATCGCTGGCGCGGCTTGGCGGCGTCGACGCGGCCGCGGTGCCGCAAGCGCGCGCGATCGGCGAGCTCGCGCTGCCGGAGCTTGCCGCCGGCCGCGGCGTGGCGGCTGCCGACGCGCTGCCGCTGTACGTCCGCCACCGCGTGGCGCTCACGAGCGAAGAGCGCGCCGCGGGCGCGCGCCTGTAGATGGCGACGCTGCCGGTTTTTCCGCCGCCCGCGCGCGTGACGTGGCGCCCGCTCGCGGCACCCGACCTCGCGTACGTCGCCGCGCTCGAAAGCCAGATCCACGCGGCGCCGTGGTCGCTCGGCAATTTCCGCGACGCGCTCGCCGCCGGGTACGCGACGCGCGTCGCCGAGCGCGAGGGACGCATCGTCGCTTACGGCGTGCTGATGCTGGCGCCGGGCGAAGCGCAGATCCTCAACATCTCCGTCGTGCCGGATTGCCGTCGCGAAGGGTTCGGGCGCGCGCTCGTCGCGCGGTTCATCGAGGATGCGCAGCGCCTCGGCGCGGAGCAATGCTTTCTCGAAGTGCGCGTGGGGAACTCGGCGGCGATAGCGCTCTACGAGAGCGCAGGCTTCGCGCGCATCGCCCGGCGCACCGCTTACTATCCGGCGCTGGGGCAGGGCGCACGCGAGGATGCGCTGGTGATGCGCCGCGCACTGCCCCCGTGGCCGCCGCGCGCGGCGGACTGAGCGCGCACCGCGATGGCCACGCGGCACGAGATCATGGCGGAGCTTGGGCTCGCCCCGGTGTGGCGGTTGCGCGCGTCCGGCGCGGTCGACGTCGGCGCCGAGGGTACGGCGCCGCCGCCTGCGTTCGTGCGCGCGACGCCCTCCGAGCCGGCCACGGCCGACGCGCCCGCCGGCGACGCGGCCGCGCGCGCGGCGCGCATCGCGGCGCTGACGTGGGAGACCTTCGCCGCCGACGTCGACGCGTGCACCGCGTGCGGGCTGTGCCGGAGCCGGCGGCGCACCGTGCCGGGGGTCGGCGACACGCGTGCGCGCTGGCTGCTCGTCGGCGAGGCGCCCGGCGCGGAGGAGGACGCGCGCGGCGAGCCGTTCGTGGGTCAGGCAGGGCGGCTCCTCGACAACATGCTGACGGCGCTCGGCCTGGCGCGCGGGCGCGACGTCTACATCGCCAACGTGCTGAAATGCCGCCCGCCCAACAACCGCACGCCCGAGCCGCTGGAAGCGGCCGCGTGCCGGCCCTATCTCGACCGCCAGATCGAGCTGCTGCAGCCGGGGCTCATCCTCGCGCTCGGCAAGAGCGCCGCCACCACGCTGCTCGGCGTCGAGGCCACGATCGCGAGCCTGCGCGGACGGGTCCACCGGTATCACGACGTCCCGCTCGTCGTCACCTATCACCCGGCCTATCTGCTGCGCAATCTTCCCGACAAGGCGAAGTCCTGGGAAGACCTGATCTTCGCGCGGCGCACGCTCGCGGGCTGAGCGCCGCTGGGGTACGATGCGCCCCGCGTCCTCTTGCGTCCGGGGCCTGCGGACGCATATTGTGTTGCGCGGGCCCTTGCCCGCGCTCGCCACCTTGGGGAGACCGTGATGAGAAGAATTGGCGTCCTGTTCGCCGTGATCCTGACGATGTCGCTGTCGGGCTGCGGCTACAACGACCTCCAGCGGCAGGACGAAGGCATCAAGGCCGGCTGGTCCGAAGTGCTGAACCAGTACCAGCGCCGCGCCGACCTCGTGCCCAACCTCGTCAACACGGTGAAGGGCTACGCGGCGCAGGAGCAGACGGTGCTGACCGAAGTGACCAACGCGCGCGCGAACGTCGGGGCGATCAAGGCCACGCCGGAGCTCATCAACGATCCGGTCGCGTTCAAGAAGTTCATCGACGCGCAGAACCAGCTCCAGGGCGCGCTGTCGCGGCTGCTGGCGGTGTCGGAGAACTACCCGAACCTCAAGTCCGACGCGCTCTTCCGCGACCTGCAGTCGCAGCTCGAAGGCACCGAGAACCGCATCGCCGTCGCGCGCAACCGTTACATCAAGACGGTGCAGGACTACAACACCACCGTGCGCACGTTCCCGACCAACCTGACGGCGATGCTGTTCAAGATGGACGTGAAGCCCAACTTCACCGTGGCCGACGAAGCCGCCGTGAGCGCGCCGCCGAAGGTGGACTTCGGCAAGCAGCCCGGCGCGCCGGGAGCGACGCCCGCCGCGCCGGTGGTGCCCGCTCCTGCACCGGCGCCGGTACCTCCGCCGGCCCCCGCGCCCAAGTCCTGACGACGCCACGCGGCGGCGCCTGCCGGCCCGCCGCGCACCGGCCCGCCGGCGCCCCTGTGGGGACGCCGGCGGCCGACTCGCCGCGACGATGAACGCGATCTTTTCCTTTCCGTCCTTCCGCGCGCTGGCCCGGGGGCTGGGCGTGCTCGCCGCGGCGCTGCTGGTCGCGACGGCGCCGCCCGTGTCCGCGCAGGGCTGGGAGACCGGCACCGACGGCCTGGCGCCGGTCCCGCCGCTCAGGGCGCGCGTCACCGATCTCTCCGGCACGCTGACGGCTCCCGAGCAGCAGGCGCTGGAGCAGAAGCTCGCCGCATGGGAGGCGAGCACGGGCAACCAGATGGTCGTGCTGATGGTCCCGTCGACGAAGCCGGAGCCGATCGAGACCTATTCGATCCGCGTCGCGGAGGCCTGGAAGATCGGCCGCAAAGGGCAGGACAACGGCGTGCTGTTCCTGATCGCCAAGGACGACCGCAAGCTGCGCTTCGAGGTGGGCTACGGTCTCGAGGGCGTGCTTACCGACGTGACGGCGCGGCGGATCATCGCCGAGACGGTCGCGCCGTACTTTCGCCAGAACCAGTTCGCGGCCGGCATCAACGCCGGCGTCGACCGCGTGATCGCCGTCGTGGGCAAAGGCGAGCCGCTGCCGGCCAAGCCGGCGGAGAAGGCGCGGCGCGGCGCCGGCGGCTTCGACTTCGAGACGCTGCTGATCGTGCTCCTCGTCGTCGTGCCCGTCGTCGGCGGCATCCTCGCCCGGATCTTCGGCAAGGTCCTGGGGTCCACCGTGGGCGGCGGCGTCGTGGGCGCGGCCGCATGGTTCATCGGCGGCTCGCTCGTGATCGCCGGGCTTGCCGGCATCGTCGGGTTCATCGTGATGCTGCTCTTCAGCGGCACCGGCGGCATCGGCCGGCGCGGCGGCGGCTGGATTCCGATCGGAGGCGGCGGCGGGTTCGGCGGCGGCGGCTACGGCGGCGGTGGCGGCGGGTTCTCCGGCGGCGGCGGCAGCTTCGGCGGCGGCGGCGCATCGGGAGGCTGGTGATGGCGCAGGGCAGCGTCATGAGGGCGTTGCGGCACGTGATCACCGACCACGGCACGGTCCGGCGCAGCTTTCCGCCGTCCGAGCTGGCGCGCGTGGAGGCGGCGACCGCTGCGGGCGAGAAGCGCCACCGCGGCCAGGTGTGCGTCGCGATCGAAGGCGCGCTGCCGGTGGGGCGCGTGCTGAAGCGCGTCACGCCGCGCGAGCGCGCGCTCGAGGTGTTCGGCGTGCTGCGCGTGTGGGACACCGAGGAGAACTGCGGCGTCCTCGTCTATCTGCTGCTGGCGGACCGCGACGTCGAGATCGTCGCCGACCGCGGCATCCACCGGATCGTCGGCGACGACGCGTGGCAGGCGATCTGCACGCGGATGGAGCTGGCCTTCCGCGACGGCAAGTTCGCCGACGGCGTGGTCCAGGGCGTCGACGAGATATCGGCGCTGCTCGCGCAGCATTACCCGCGCACCGGCGACGGCGGCGCGAACGAGCTCGCCGACCGCCCCGTGGTCCTGTAGATCGGGCTTCACTCGGCAGCTGCCGTGGCCGGCCGAAGCCGGGCCCGCGTCAATGCGTCTTGTCGAGCCCGACGAGGTGCAGCGAGTCGCCGCGCGTCTGGTTGTGGCGATGGCGCCAGATCACGAGCAGCATCGCGCCCGCGACGAAGAGCCCGAAGATCACCACTGCGCTGTTGACGGACAGTCCCGAGCGGACCATCAGCGCGTAGAGGCCGACCATCACGAGGATGCCGATGTTCTCGTTGAAGTTCTGCACGGCGATCGAATGGCCGGCGCCCATCAGC
>Ga0207691_10000018_pt1 | contig 134343 bp, 128 predicted proteins | sample KBSM13metaG_FD_184327 | JGI IMG/M metagenome (GOLD analysis project Ga0207691, IMG submission 184327) | Miscanthus rhizosphere microbial communities from Kellogg Biological Station, Michigan, USA - KBS M1-3 metaG (SPAdes) (version 2) | ecosystem: Host-associated > Plants > Roots > Rhizosphere...
CCTTGCTGATGTGGCGAGTCGTGGTTAGCGAACCCGTCTGGTCCAGCGTGAGCACGCCATCGAAGTCGAAAAATATGGCCTTGAACATGTGGGCTCGTCATGGCTACAACGCGATGATCTCCGCGCAGTACGATACTCCCGCGCTATCTATGCTCGCAGATCCGACATTGTGACTACCCGATCGTAGGGCGATCGCCCCCTGAAGTCTCTCCGCCGTGGCGGTCGCGTCGACGCATGATAGTGTTAACAGCTGCCAACTCGCGGGCGGAGCAAGACCCTATGGATGAATCCGCGCTCGACCTCGAAGGCGTCGCGTTATCACCACAGAAGGAAGTGGTGCGCGTGTTTTACAAGGAATTATGGGACCGCGCCGACAAGAGCCTGATACCGAGGATCTTTCACGATGATTTTACCTTTCGAGGCTCGCTCGGCCCCGCGTTGGTGGGCCACAATCAGTTCGCGGGCTACGTCGACTGGGTCACCGGCGCGCTCGGCCAATACACTACCGACATTCTGGCGATGATAGAGGAGGGGAACCGTGTCAGCGGCAAGATGCGATTTCATGGCTTCCATCGCAAGGAATTGTTTGGCGTGCCACCAAGTGGTAGACATGTCTGGTGGATCGGCATGCCGATCTTCACTTTCGAGGGTGCCAAAGTGCGCGACCTGTTCGTGCTCGGCGACATCCATGGCTTGATCGTCCGCCTCAAGGGCGCGGGTCAATAGCCGCTTCCGCAAGCCGGACATGCGGTGGGCGTAGGGGCGAGGTGGGCGCTGGCGAGATAGGCGTACTTCAGCACCATCTCCAACACCTGCCAGCCGCCCAACTCCTGCAGCACCGGCATGGCGTGCCCGCCTGCACCTGCAACCCAGCCCAGGCTCTTCCCAAGCGCTAAAATATCGCGACAGCACGGACTTGAATTGGTCCGTTATGCGGTACCTGCACCATCACTCCCTTAGCCTGCAAAGGAGTTGCCAAGTGTCTATTCTGGGCAAGGCGGCGCTGGCCATGTGGTGGGACATGTCGATTTCTAATCGCTCAGAATTCGAGGATTGGCATACCCACGAGCATTTTCCAGAGCGCCTGGGCGTTCACGGCTTCCGTCGCGCGTCCCGTTGGATGGGCGCTGACGGCAGTGAGGGTGTCTTTGTGATGTATGAGCTCGCTGACCACGAAGTCCTTGGATCCCCAGCCTATACAGCGCGCCTGAATTCGCCTACGCCGTGGTCCACCAAGTTGATGCCGGAGCACCGCAACATGGTGCGCAGTCAGTGTCGTGTGCTCGAAAGCGCGGGCTTCGTAACTACTCGATATGCCCTCACGATCCGCGTGTCTCCGTCAACCGGCGGGCTCGATCCGCTACGCGCTGCCATTGGGCGGCTAGCCGACGACGTCCCACGACGTCGTGGCCTGGCGGGTCTTCACATGCTGCGCCACGAAACGCCCCCCATTGCACCGACCACGGAACAAAGGATTCGTGGAAATGCAGACCAGACCGCTGACTGCGTCGTCATCGCAACCGGATACGAGCTGGAGCTGCTGCAGACTTTGTCAGACGGCGAGCTCGGCGAGCAGTCCCTGGTTCGTATGGGCGCCGCGTCGGGCACTGTGCGGGGACTGTATTCGCTCTCGTGTTCAGCAACTCCCGGCGACATCGCCTAGCCCGTAGGGCCACGGCCACCGAAGCCGATGTTGGCCGCGGCAGCCGATGGCTTACTGACGGCAGATCGTCAGGGACCGCCGTGGAACAGCTTCGCGGGACCGGTGACGAGCCAAGGGAACAAAACCATCGCGAACATGATGAGGAACTGCGCGATCATGAAGGGAATGACCCCCTTGGTCACTGAATCCATCGACATTCGTCCGACCCCGGCCACCACGTTCAGAACCACCCCCACCGGCGGTGTGACGAGGCCGATGGCGTTGTTCATGATGAACATCACGCCGAAGTAGATCGGGTCGATCCCGGCCGCCTTCACCACCGGCATCAGCACCGGCGTGAGGATGAGGATCGTCGGCGTCATGTCCATCGCGGTACCGACGATCATGACCAGCACCATGATCGCGCACATCAGCAGGATCGGGCTGCCCAGCAGCGGCTCGAGCATCGAAACCACCTTGCCGGGCAAGTCGGCGACGGTGATGAGCCAGGACGAGACCATGGCGGCTGCGATCAGGAACATCACCACCGCTGTGGTTTTGGCGGCGGCCTTGAAGATGCCATAGAGCTGCGACAGCTTGAGTCCGCGATAGATGACGGTGGAGACGAAGAGGGCATAGACCGCAGCTACAACACCAGCCTCGGTCGGCGTAAAGACACCCATGCGCAGGCCGACCAGGATGATTACCGGCAGCATCAGGGCCCAGCCGCAGCGTCGCAAACTGGTAAAGATATCGCCCACCGGCTTGCGCTTGGGCGGCACGACGCCTTCGTTGCGGGCAACGATGGCCCAGGTGATCCACAATGCCAGGCCCATCAACAGACCGGGCACGATGCCGGCCATGAACAGCTTGGAAATCGACACGTTGGCCGTGACGCCGAAGATGATCAATCCGATCGACGGCGGGAGCACCGGCGCGATCACGCCCGATGCGGCTATGAGACCTGCAGCACGCTGCGGCGCGTGTCCGGCGGCCACCATCATCGGCAGCAGCATCGCGGTCAGCGCCGCGGCATCGGCCACCGCGCTGCCGGACAACGCCGACAGAAGTATCGAAGCAATGATGGTCACGTAACCGAGGCCACCACGTATGTGACCGACGAGCGCCATCGCGAATTCGACGATGCGCTTGGACAGCCCGCCTTCATTCATGATCTCGCCGGCGAGCAGGAAGAACGGTACCGCCAGCAGCGGGTAGTTGTCGGCGCCGCCCAGCAGGTTCTGTGCCAGGATCTGGGCGTCGAACATGTCGAGATGCCACATCAGCGCCACACCGCTGACCAGCAATGCAAACGCGATCGGAATGCCGATCGCCATCGCGAGCAGCAGGGAACCGAGGAAGATGGTAAGGGTCATGGCGGCGTCCTCGGGTCGGTCAGTGAGGCTTGGTCAGGTCGCCGTGGCGATTGAGTGCCGCCAGGTCCTCGGATTCCTGAACCATCACGAGGTCGTCATCTTTGACCCGGCCGCTGAACACCAGGTACAGATCCAGCAGCAGCACGATGCCGGCGCATACCGAGAACGCCAATCCAGCGGCATGCAACACGGCCATCGGCAACTGGGTGGACGGCGCAAGCACGTCCATGTTGATCTTGGTTTGCTCCAGGGCGCCCTTGAACACCAGGTAGCAGATGTAGAGCATGGCCAGGTGGCCCAGCGCGAGGCAGACCTTCTTGCCGTTGGGTGGCAGCCGTGACACCAGGGCGTCGGTGCCGAGATGGGCATGCTCGCGCAGCGCTACGACGGCGCCCATGAACGTGATCCACACGAACAGCCAGCGCGAGATCTCCTCCGACTGCGTGATCGAAGAATTGAAGCCGTAGCGCAGCACGACGTTGCCGAAGACCAGCGCCACCATGATCATGAGCGCCACGGCCATCACGGCCGTTACCGCCCGGCAAAAGGAATCGACAATCGCAACCACGGTTGGCTCCTCGACGCGACGCCCTGACGCGACCGGACCCACGGCGGGGCCGCAGGGCCTTCAATCCCGCAACCCGGGCGGGACCTCGAAATCTGAGCGTTCGAGGCCGGAGCCCGGGTCGGAGACTGCGAAGCTTACAGCTTGGAGACGCGTTCCAGTTCGGACTTGAACAAGGTCACCACGTCGGGCTGATATTCAGCCGTGAACTTCTCGTAGATCGGCTGCACCGCGGCGCGCATGCGCGCCCGCTCGGCGGGCGCAATTTCGTTGAACGCCATGCCCTTGGTCTGCAACTCGCCGACCGCCTTGCCGGCGGCCTCGCGGCTCGCGGCGCGCTGGTAGATCGCGGCTTCGGTCGCGGCATCCTGGAGAATCTTGTGCTCCGCCGGCGACAGCTTGTCCCAGAAGCGCTTGCTGACCTGGACCGGGTTGGTGGCGTAGACATGGTTGGTGCCGCTGACGAACTTCTGCACTTCGTAGAATTTGCTCGACAGGATCACCGAGTAGGGGTTTTCCTCGCCGTCCACGGCCTTGCTCTCGAGGGCGTTGTACAACTCGGCAAAAGGCATCGGCAGCGGGTTGGCCTTGAACGTCTTGAAGGTCTCGAGGAACACCGGATTGGGAATTACGCGGATCTTCAGCCCCTCCAGGTCTTCCGCTTTCGTTATCGGCCGCTTGCTATTCGTCACATTGCGAAAGCCCAGGTCGAAGAACCCCAAGATGACCACGCCCTTGTCCGCCAGCTTGGCGCTCAGCAGCTTGCCCAGCGGGCCGTCGACCATGGCGTCGGCCTGCTTGCCATTGGAGAAAAGGAACGGGAAGTCGAAAAGTCCGAATTCCTTGACGATGCCCGTGAGCGACGTGGTGGACGCCACGAACATCTCCTGCACCCCGCCTTGCAGCGCCGATTGCTGCTGGAGCTCGTTGCCGAGTTGGCTGCTGGCGAATTCCTTCACCGTGATCTTGCCGCCACTCTTGGCCGCCACGAGCTCGGCGAATTTCTTGACGCCCCAGCTGGTGGGGTGGTCGGTGTTGTTCAGATGCCCTATGCGGATCGTCCGCTCCTGGATGTCCTGGGCCTGCGCGAGCGTGACGCCGGCGAGCATCGCAAGAGCACCAACCAGCTTGAAGACTCTCAATGACGCTTTGCAAAACGGCGATTCATCGGTGGCGAGCGGCGAACGCGGGGTGAGATCTTGACGCATGAAACTCCTCCTGATATTGGCAGCGGCGGTGGAAACCTTCCACTTCCGGCAACTAACGACGGAAAACCAGAAATACAACGACATTCTATTCTAGCGACACGGTTCAGGTCTGGCCACTCACGGTGCCGCACGATAGAACACTGTGCCGTGCCAGTCTATACCCCGGAGCGCGAAACAGGCCGGCGGTAAACCCTCGGATCCGTACCGCCGCGGCGAATCAGGCGTTCGCCTTTTGCCGCGACCGCAGCGTGAGCGGGCTTGCTTCGCTGTCTCCCGGCGATTTCCATCCCTGCGTCCTGAGTCAAGACGTGCGGGTGCGGGTGGTCGCGATCGGTCTCCAGCCAGTCGTCCGCCAATGTGGGATGGCCGAGCTCCCCGGCCGGCTATTCCGTTCTACGAAACGTTGATCTACAATGCGAGCCCCGTTTGCAGTCGGGCCGGCGGTGCGGTTCACCGCCAGCTCGGAATCTCACTGGAGGACGCCACAATGGGCGCGATCGAAGCTGCCAAGCCGCTGACCGATGAGCAAAAACACGAGCTCGAGGACATCTTCGCCCGCGCGAAAAAGGCGCTGGCGATTATTGCGACCTATGACCAGGCCCGCGTCGACCGACTTTGCCAGGCGATTGCGTGGGAAGTGGCCAACAAGCGCACGTTCACTCGCCTTGTCGAGATGGGAATCGCCGAGAGCGGTCTAGGCGATCCCGAGAGCCGGATGGGCAAGCGGATGAAGATCCGCGGCGTGCTGCGCGATGCACTGCGGCAGAAGAGTGTCGGCATCATCGAGGAGATTCCCGAGAAGGGGCTGGTGAAATACGGCAAGCCCGCAGGGATCATCGCCTGCGTCGTCCCCACGACCAATCCGGACCTCACGCCGGCGGGCAACGCGATTTACGCGATCAAGGCACGCGACGTCGTGATCTTCTCGCCGCATCCGCGCTCGAAGAGGACGTCGTACGAGACCGTCAGACTGATGCGCACCGCGCTGGAGCGCGAAGGCGCGCCGCCCGACATATTGCAGTGCGTCACGAAGGTCAACATCCCGATGTCGCAGGCCGTGATGGCGCGCGCCGATCTCGTCGTCGCGACAGGCGGGCAGCAGATGGTCCGCGCGGCCTACAGCTCTGGCACGCCCGCCTATGGCGTTGGCGCCGGCAATTCGACGATGATCATCGACGAGACGGCCAATATCGAGGAAGCGGCGCGCAACACGAGGCTGTCCAAGACCTCCGACTTCGGCTCGGGCTGTTCGGCGGACGGCAATCTCATCATCGAAGCGAGTATCTTCGATCGTTTTCTGACGCAGTTGCAGGTCGAAGGGGGCTACCTGGCCTCGAATGAGGAGAAGGCGCTGCTGCGCAAAGCGATGTGGGATGCCGACGGCCATCGCACGTCGAACACCGTTGCGATTGCGCCACAGCAGCTTGCCCGCATCGCCGGGTTCTCGATCCCGGCAGACCGCAAGTTCATCATCGTTCACGGGGATGGGATCGGCCAGGAGCATCCCTTTTCGAGCGAGAAGCTCACGACGCTGCTCGCTGTCTACCGATATGAAAGCTTCGACGAGGCACTGGAGAAGATGCGCGCCATCTACGATGTCGGCGGCAAGGGCCACTCGTGCGGTATCTTCTCCTTTGACCAAAGCCACATCCATGCGCTGGCACTGGCGGCGCCCGTGTCGCGGATCATGGTGCGGCAGCCGCAGTCGAAAGCCAACGCGGGCGCGTTCAACAACGGAATGCCAATGACTTCGAGCCTTGGCTGCGGCACCTGGGGTGGCAACATCGTTTCCGAGAACGTGCACTTGAAGCACTATATGAACACGACCTGGGTGTCGGTGCCGATCAAGGTCGACCAGCCCACCGACGAGGAGCTCTTCGGCGAGTTCTACGACGCGACGCTCGAGCAGGACGAGGTCAAGCGCGAGGCCCTGGTGACGTAATCGTCATCGCACTTCTAAAGGTAACCCGAAACAGTGGCGAAAACCCCTGAGCAGTTGCTCGACGATGCCTCGGCATGGTGGAGCACGGAGATCATCGATGTTCGCCCCGGTGAGATCGCCATTCGCGGCTACCCGATTCAGGAGCTGATCGGCCGGGTTCGCTTCCCCGACATGATCTGGCTCATGCTTCGAGGCGAGCTCCCGTCGCTTGCGCAAAGCGAGCTTCTGGAGGCGGCACTGGTGCCCGGTGTGGATCACGGACCGCATGCGCCGTCGATCGCGATCGCCCGCATGGCCGTGACTTGCGGCCTGCCCGTCAACGGCGCAATGGCGTCGGCGATCAACGTGCTGGACGACGTCCACGGCGGCGCCGGCCAGCAGTGCATGGAGCTCTACCGCGAGATCGATGCGGAAGCCGGCGCCAATGGCGATCTCGTCCGCGCGGCGACGACAGTGATCGAGCGGCGTCAACAGGCGGGCGACAAGATCGTGCCCGGCTTCGGTCATCGCTTTCATCCGATCGACCCGAGAACGGCACCGCTGTTCGCGCTCGTCGCAAAGGCCGAGGCCGCCGGCGTCGTCACCGGACGTTTCGCCGCCATCGGCCGCGCGGTCGAAAAGGCGGTGGAAACGATGAAGAAGCGGCACATCCCGATGAACATCGACGGCATCACCGCGGTGATCTTCTGCGAGCTGGGCTTCGAGCCCGAGCTTGGCCGCGGGCTGTTCGTGCTGTCGCGCTCCGTCGGCATCCTCGCGCACGCCTGGGAGCAGAAGAAGAAGGGCCAGCGCATCATGGGCCCGATGCCCAAAGAAATCCCGTATCGCTATACCGGCCCCGCCCGCCGCTCTCTGCCGCGCGGGAATGGCAGCAAAGCGGATTAGGAGACAAAGTCATGAAGGACCTGATTTCGAATCAGCTGGTCAAATATCTGGAAGCGCGTGGCGTCAAGCACATCTTCGGGCTGTGCGGCCACACGAACATCGCCGTGCTGGCAGCGCTGTCGAAGAGCACGATCAAGTTCGTCAACACGCGCCACGAGCAGATCGCCGCGCATGCGGCCGACGGCTATGCGCGGGCGACGGGCAGCGCCTCGGTCCTCCTGTCGCACCTGGGGCCAGGACTCACCAACGCGGCGACGGGTGTCGCGAATGCCTCGCTCGACTCGGTGCCGATGGTCGTGATCGCGGGCGACGTTCCAACCCACTATCACGGCAAGCATCCGCACCAGGAAATCAACCTGCATGCCGACGCGTCGCAATACGAGATCTATCGCCCGTTCGTGAAGCGCGCGTGGCGCGTCGATCAGCCACACCTCTTTCCGGAAATCATCGAGAAGGCCTTCGCGCTCGCGGAGAGCGGGCGGCCCGGGCCCGTGCTCGTCGACGTGCCGATGGACATCTTCTCCAAGGAGATCGACGTCGCCCTGTTCGAGCGGCTGCGGCACAACGCCAAGACGCTGCACCGCCCCACGCTGGACGAGGAAACGGCGACCGAGATCGTAAAGCGGCTGGTGTCGGCGAAGCATCCGCTGCTGTACGTCGGCGGCGGAATCATCCGCGCGGGAGCGACCGCCGAACTGCGGGCGTTCGTCGACCACCTGCAGATACCCGTCGCGTACACGCTGATGGGGAAGGGCGCTCTGCCGGACACCCACCCGTTCGTTCTCGGCATGACGGGGTTCTGGGGCACCAAATTCATCAACGACCAATGCCGGTCGGCCGACGTGATCCTCGGGCTCGGTACGCGCTTCTCCGAAGCGGATTGCAGCTCGTGGGAAGAGGAGTACACGTTCAACATACCGCCGACCAAGCTCATCCACATCGACATCGACCCCACCGAGATCGGCCGCAACTATCCCGTCGAGCTCGGCGCGGTGGCAGACCTCAAGCCTGCGCTGACGGTGTTGAATCGCGTGGCGCGCAGAGTCGTGGCGGAGGGCATCAAGCGGCCGGCGATCGCGAGCGCCATCGAGGCGTTCCGCACGACGTTCGTCGCGGGCAACCGCGGCTTCATGAAGAGCGATGACTACCCGATGCGGCCTGAGCGGATCCTCGCGGACGTTCGTCAGGCGCTGCCGGACGACGCGATCATCACCACGGACGTGGGCTGGAACAAGAACGGCGTGGGACAGCAATTCCCCGTCTACACGCCGGGAACCATTTTCACGCCGGGCGGTTACGCGACGATGGGCTTCGGCGCGCCAGCGGCGATGGGCGCGAAGCTTGCGCTACCTGATCGCACGGTCATCGCGCTGGTGGGCGATGGCGGCTTCGGGCAGAATCCCGCGCTGCTCGCGACGGCGTTCGAGCTCGGGATTCCCGTCATCTGGGTGATCATGAACAACTTCGCGTTCGGCACCATCGCCGGCCTCCAGAAGGCCCATTTCGGAACGACTTTCGGCACCGTGTTCGAGAAGGACGGCAAGCCCTATTCTCCGGACTTCGCGGCGATCGCCAAGGCGTACGGCATCGACGGCGTCAAGATCAATGCGGCAGCGGAATTCAAGCCGGCGCTCGAGCGTGCGATCAAGTCGGGCAAGCCCTGCGTCATCGATGTCGTCATGCAGAACGAGCCGGTTCCCACGGACGGCCACTGGAACATCATGGACATCTACTCGCCGGGCAAGCGGGTCCACCACGCGAGCGTGGTCGCCGCGAAATGAGACAGGCTATTCAACGGTAATCGTTCCCTCGTATGCGACGGGGTCGTTCGATTCATTCTGGCGGCCCTCGACGACGTACCTGACGCCGTTGATCGCCAGCGGGGACACACCGCGCCTGACTGCTCGAAACTGGACGGTGGCAACGCTGCCGGCGCCGGCGATGACGCCGCCTTCAGCGCCGACGCGGACCAGGAGCGAACCTTCGCTCACCTCCTCGAACTGGCCCGAGGGGCCACCCGGCTGCGCGAACGCTCCAGGCGACGATTCGGCGAGCTCGAGTATCTGCTTCTGGTAGACGACGGAAAACTCGAGTTGCCGGATTCCTTGCGTCGCCTGGAGCTCGATCGTCACCGGAACGATCTCACCCAATCGCGCAGTGGCCGGGGCGTGAATTACGATCTGCACTGGGGTGATTGCGGACCGCTCGGCCGAGAGGCTTCGCGCGCCACCCTCTCTGGCGGGAACGGGTGGCGCTGCCGAAACGGGCCGATGGGACGCCGGAGGTGCCGGCGTGGACAGCGGCGAATCGCGCGCGGGCGCGTTTTCGGGCTCGACACGCCCGGTAACCGACTCATCCTCCGGCCAAAACTGGACGACGGCGCCTAGCGCAATCGCGAGCACTGCCAGCGCTCCCCACTTTCTCATGGTCGACCCCGTGTCCTGGTGGATTCCATTGCGGCTCCCTATCGTCCGATTTTCGGCGCGCACGCAGGACGTTCCAGTTTAGCGCGGCGCAAGCGACAAACGGAACTGCCGCGGGGTTCGGTCAATTGCCTGCGCTTCCCAGGAGTCGCTTGACTTCCCCGGGGACCTTTCTATAATCGTCTCTGCATTTACGAAACGCCGTTCTGTTTTGCACGGGCCGCCCCGAGCATGATGCGGACGCGTGTGGATCGTCGGCAGTGAAAACAAGATCGCGCGAGGTGAGCGCGCTGATCCTGAATAGGGAGCCCGGACCGCAATGGTCTCCCACGCGATCTTCGAAGTCGAAGTCAGCGTGCATCACATGGAGGAGCGCAAGCTCATGTTTGTCGCAGCAGCCAGGGGCTTGCCCCACTTCCCCAGCTAGGCATCAACCAACAACCAGGCATTCGCTTGCTCGCGGAACGTGCGTGCCAGCCGGCACGTCACGCATCCACGCATTCCAACCGGCACAGCGCCTCGCCTTTGATTGTCGTCGCTCATGGCAGCCAGGAGACTTCCAATGAAAGTAAAGCTGATCGTTTCGTCACTGATGGCTCTAGGGGTGCTCAGCCAGAGCCCACTGGCTTTCGGGGCGGCCAAGGACCTGAATTCCGCTACCGCACCGGCCGATGCCGACTATCCAAAGGTCGGTGGCAACCTCGGCAATCAGAACTACTCGGGTCTTACGCAAATCAACAAGCACAATCTGAAGAAACTTGGCGCTGCGTGGAAGCTCGACGTCTCGGCCGCGCCGACGACCAAGCCGGTCGCGGCACCGGGAACGACCACGACCGGCCAGCAAACTTCGCCGCTGGTGATCGACGGCGTGATCTATTCCGATACACCCGTTGGCGGCGTTATCGCCGTCGACGGCAAGACAGGTGCCGTGAAGTGGAAGTGGACGCCTTCCACCGCCGCCAACGGCTTCGGTCCGAGCGGCACCCGTCGCGGCGTGTCGGTCGGCGACGGCAAGGTCTTTACGCTCGCTTCCGGGAATCGCGTCGTGGCCCTCAACAAGGACACCGGCGACATCGTCTGGGTCGTGCAACCGACCGGTGCGGGTGGTGCGAGCCTCGGCAATGTCGCCAAGGTGGGCACCGTGTACTTCGACGGCATGGTCTACATCGGCACCAACGACGCCGGCCGCAACGCCGGATTGGCCGTGCGTTCGAGCGACGGGGCGCTGCAATGGTACTTCTTCGGCGCCGCCGATACGGGCTTCGTGGTCACCGATGTCAACGGCGTGACCTACAACGCCGGAGCTACGTGGGGGCCGCCCCAGGCGAATGGCAACAGCTGCGCGCTCACGGGAGGGGTCGCGCCCTGGATGCACCCGGCGGTCGATCCGGAGCTCAACCAGGTGTACTGGACGTTCGGCAATATTCGCAGCTGCGGATCATCGCAGGACGGCAGCGGACGTCCCGGCATCAACCTCTTCGGAAACTCGATGGTGGCGACCGATGCGAAGACGGGCGCCTACAAGTGGCACTTCCAGTCGCAGCGCCATGGCTATCACGACATGGACAACACCCAGCCGCCGTCGGTGGGCGAGGTCGTCGTCGATGGCGTCACCAAGAAGGTGATCTACTACGGCAGCAAGGCCTCGGAAACGTTCATTCTCGACCGTACCACCGGCAAGGAAATCCGCAGTGTCGTCGAACGTCCGGTGCCCCAGGACTCGCGGCAGAAGGATGAACCCCTCCAGCCGTATCCGCCCACCGGCGCGTGGCTCAAGGATTGCATCGTGTACCAGCCGCTCAGCCCTGACACCATTCCGGGCGATCCGTACCGGGCTGTTCCCAACTACAACGGCTATCAAGCCAAGGCGCGTCAGGCCGATGGCAGCCTGCCCCTGGCCTTCACGCCGGGAAGCTACATCGATGCCGACCTTCCGTTCCTGACGATCCCCGCGGGCTATCGCGGCAATAACGGCGAGCTTGCGACGAGCGACGGCAACGGTGGCACGACCGCTCCCCATCGCCTCGGCTGCCTGTGGGATCCGCACTGGGACCTGCCGCTCTTGTCGACGACGACCCAGAACGGCGGTAACGACTGGTCGGGTTCGGCGTTCACCCCGAACCTCGGGCTGTACATCACGCCGTACGCCATCAACAACGTGGCGCATGACCGCACCGAAGGCAGCAACGGTCTTCGCGCTCCGGGGCAATATCAGACCGGTGGTTACCTGGCGCTCGACGGCAAGACGGGTCAAGTGGTGTGGAACAACTTCACGGGACTCGACCAGGCGCACGGTCAGACGCCGCTCGTGACGGCGTCCGACCTGGTGTTCTGGGGCCAGCCGGACGGCTATTTCGTGGCTGCCGACGCTGTCACCGGCAAGAACCTCTGGAAGTTCCAGATGGGCGCCGGCGGCGGTCAAGGCGTGGCGACGTACACGGTGGACGGCGAGCAATACGTCGTCGTGGAAGCGTTCGGCTCAGGCACGCCCTACAGCGGCGGCTCGGACGGGTCGACCATGTGGGCATTCAAGCTCGGCGGCACCATGAGTGAGGCGCCAACGCCCGACCCGCTGGTCATTCGCCGTGGCGGCGGCGGTAATCCAACCGCCGGCAGCACGGTGAACAACACCATCTACCTCGCTCGCAACAGCCGCACCAACGATACGGCAGCCGCGCGGGATACGGTGTCGACCGGCTCGATGCAGCCTGCAAACCTCGGCGTTCCGGTCGGCACGACGGTGACGTTCCTGAACCCGGGTGCGGCCACGTTCCCGAACTTCCCCAACCTGAAGGAGCACTGCGCGACGCAGTTCTTCGAGGGCGTGTTCAATGCGAGGCTGCAACCGGGCCAGTCGTTCCAGTACACGTTCGATCGTGAAGGCGAGTACTGGTACAACGATTGCACGGATCCACGGCCGACTGGCCGGGTCAACGTCAAGGCCGAGGTGATTGACGTGCCTGGTGCGCTGCAGATTGCGCCCCCCGTGATGAACCTGAAGTCGCCGACGGGGATCTTCACGGGGGTGAACGGCAACATCACCGCGGTGTTGAAGGTGCCCGACGGCTACACGCTCGACACCGGCTATGGCGCCAAGGTGACGATCAAGACGCCGCTGTCGGCCGCCCTGTTCGAGGCGGTCGCGGTCCACGCGTCGCCCGACGGAAAAACAGTGGTTGCCACGTTCGACAGGGCCGAGCTCGACAACAACATCGATGTCGGCACCGCGGTGCCGCTGACGGTCTCCGGGTTATTCATGAATGGCGGAGTCCAGAAGCGGCTGACGTCGACGGCCAACGTCCGCGTCACGAAGTAAGCGAGTCGGCAGTGTCCAAAAATAACGCGTAAGCGAACGGAAGCTCCTCCAGGGCGATCGGCCGCAGCCCCTCGCTGCGGCCGTTTTTTTTCGCGGCCGGCCGTGTACGAGGTCCGGCTGTGGCGGATTGCGGATAATTGCGCGGCGATTCGTCGCGACATCATGAGCGAGTGACTGCATGCCGAAACGCAGCTTTTGGGCCGCATGGCTGTCTGCGTTATTTTGCGCAGCGGCAGCGGCGGATCCCAACGCGTACGTGGTCAACGAAGGCTCCGCGAGCGTCTCGATCGTGGATACGGAAACCGAAAAGGTAAGCGCAACGATCAAGGTCGGCGAGCGCCCACGAGGGCTCGCGGTGTCCCCCGGCGGGGAGAGAATTTATGTAAGCCTCGAGGACGGTACGCTCGTCGAGTATGACATGTACGAGCGGGTGGAGAGCGGGCGCGCGATGCTGGGCCGCCTGCCGAGCTCGATCACTGTGAGCCCCGACGGCAAGTCGCTGGTCGCGGCGATCAACGGCGACGGCGAGGTCGTGCTGCTCGAACTCGCGCAAATGCGTATCGCGAAGAAGATACCGGTTCCTGGCGGCAAGCATGCAACCAATGCTGTCTTCAGCCCCGACGGACGGTGGATATACGTCAGCGCGGATGACAGCCCCGAGGTCGCCGTCATAGACGCCAGGCAAGGTGCCGTCGCGAGCTCGATCCACGTGGGTCCGCGGTTGCGCGGCATTGCGTTCCTCCCGGGGGGCTCGCGCGCCTATGTCACGGCCGAACAGGATAGCGAGTTGGTCGTCATCGATGTCGCGGCCCAGGCGGTCGTTGCGCGGGTCAAGACGGCAGGCGCGCCCGTCGGCGTAACCCCGCATCCGGATGGCAAGCGCGTGTTCGTGAGCGACACCGGAGCGGGAAAGGTGCAGGTGCTCGACACGAGGTCAAACAAGTTCATCGCCGAGGTCGAGGTGAGCGGCGGTCCGTCGAGCATGGCGTTGACCCCCGATGGGCACAAGCTGTATGTGAGCTGCGGCCGGGCAAACGAGGTGTCGGTCATCGATACCTTGACGTACAAGCATCTAGCGCACATCGCGGTGGGCGTCGCGCCCTCGAACGTGGCGATCCGCGAGCCGCCACCGCCACCCGACGGTGGCGAGCGCCCGTCGCGCCGCGGGAGTACCAAGTCTTTCTGAACCAAGCGAACGCAGCGTCGCGAGTCGCTACGACGAGGTCCCGTACCACGCGCTGCATCAAGTCGTCGATAACATCGAGAATGCGCACGCCCGACTCGATGCCGCGCGCGAGCTTGCGCGCCTTGTTGCCGCCGGCGGCGCGGCTTGCCCAGCACAGCTACAGCGAACTAGGCAAGGCCATGAGACGGTGGACGCGCCTCCAAGCCTGCTCGTACAATCGGCACAGTAGAATTCCAGTGCGGATGCCGCCTTCGAGACGCGCGCGGTAAGCGTTCCTGCCCTCCATGACACCACCATCGCGACCGTGGCTCCTTCCTGTCGTCTGTGCGGTGCTCGGCATCGCGTGGGTGCTCTGGCTCGCCGATGAACGCGAACCGGCTGGTGAGCAATCTGCAGTCCAGGCGCCGGTAACCCAGTCAACGCCAGCAAGTCCTCTTGGCGGGCCTCCGGCTGTCAATCCTCCGGACCCCCGTCCGGTCCCTCCGCCGGAAAATCGGCCGACCCCCGACTCTCCTTCAGGTGCGCGCGCCGCAGACATTGCGCGATCTGCGATCGCCCCGGCGGTGGAACTGGGTTTTCAGACTCCCTCTGGGGCGACCATTGGCGAGTTCTTCGACGTTCGAGTCACCCTTGTCGCGAGCCAGCCGATCGCACACATCGCCATCGAAGTCACGTACGACCCTGAGTTCCTCAAGGGGCGAGACCTGGACGAGGTCGACTATGCGAAGCGTGCGGATGGGGAGCGCGCGTTCAAGCCCGAAGAGATAAACGACGGGCGCGCGAAACTTGTGATGGTGATGAATCGGGGTGAGATTCCCGTGCTGAACGTGCCGCTGGTCCAGTTCGAAGCGCTATTGCCTGGATCGACGCAAATCCGCATCGAGGGCATCAGTGTGTCCGACGCGTCGGGTCGCACGTTAACGTGGACCGCGTCGGGTCAGGAAAGCCGCATTTCCATCAACTAGGCATACCCGCCCGGGCCCAACACAGTTGCGGGAAGATCCAGCGTCCTGCCACACGCTGTGAGCATATTGGTCGAGGGGGAATTCGTATTTTGATGATTACATTGATATTTCGTTGGTGCTAATTCCTTGCTGTTCCTAATGCGCCCGACGTGCAAATCAAAGTGCATGGCATGCCACTGCGCACCGCCACGACGAGCACATGAGTGCAGTTACCCCGCAACACCCGAAGGCCGTTCGGTCGACCCCGCACGGCGGCCATTTTGACGTCGCTGGCCTGCGCGTCGAACCGTACCTACGCGAGCTTCGCATCGATTGTTATCGACAGCACCTTGTGACTCGGTCGACACGTTCCTCCGCGCCGACTAAGACAATGCCACTTAAAACCTTCTGGGTTGGCCATTGACACGCAGCCTCGGGGATTTATACTGCCGGGACCAGAAACAAACCGCCATTCTTCTAGACAGAACGGTCCGGCGGCAGGACTAGAGCGGCGAAAGCAAGAGCGGAGCGCTTCTGGCAGTTCCCACAATTCCATCCGTACACGGAGGTAACGCAACCATGAATCACGAGATCAAAGCCGCAACCTATGCGCGGCGCACGATGATCGCAGCGGCAGTCATGGCGCTCTTTGCTGCTGGCGCCAACGCTCAATATGCGCACAGCCCGGACACCGACCTTACCCCGATCAACGGCAACCTGCCGAAAGGCGCTTTGCCTTTCAGCTGGGACCCAACCTACAACGTGTGCCGCGGCACCGACCCCAAGTGTTATCACAACTGGGTCGACAACCGCCAGATGAGGGTGCTCGTGTACTCGCGTACTGCCGGTCCGCGCCACGCCCACCTCGGCACTGCGCTCGGGGCAGGTAAGAATTCACAGGCCGAAGGCACCTTCGCCGTTACCTGCACGGCGGAACAGCCCGGGCCGCCTGTCGTCCGCGGCAACTGCCTGCAAGCCAACAACGCCGCGCAGCAGGCGCTGCGCAGCTGGCTGAACGCCGAAGGGATCGCGGTCGACGTGACCGAAGACGTGACCCAGTTGGGCGGGAACCAGTACAGGGCCATCATCTTCATGAGCACGACGCGCGACACGATGTGGAAGCACGGCTCGGCCATCCTGACTACCAACACCAATCTGACCAACAACACGCACCTCGACGCTGCCAAGACAGCGCTGCGCCAGTACATGCGGGCCGGTGGCGGGTTTTTCGGCATCCACAACGTGTTCGGCACCGAATACAACTGGCCGTACTACGAAGGCCTGGTGGGCAACGCGAACTACTACGACCACGGGGCCAACCAGTCGGGCCACGTATATCTCACCGGTTCGGCCGACCCGTCAACGCAGGGCCTGCCGGCGGACTGGGTCACGACCGACGAGTTCTACAACATGCAGCCGTATCCGACCAACGTCAAGTTCCTCATCAGGCTGGACGAGACGACGCTCGCGCAGCGACACGGCACCCACCCCGGCCACGGCGACTTTTCCCCGCGAGCGTGGTGCCAGAACTACGACGGCGGCCATGTTATGGTGACCTCAATTGGCCATGACACGAAGTTTTACCAGGACGGCTCGGGTTTCCCTGGCCAGCAGGAGTTCAAGAAGTTCGTCGTGCAGGGCATCAAGAGTGTGATGGGGGTTACCGCTGCAATGGGTGGTGGTACAGCACCCAGTACAACGTTCTGTCCGTCCAGCCCCAACCCGAACCCCAGGTAGCGCGGGCGTCGGCAGGGCGAAAGAGGAGGGGCCTTCGGGCCCCTTCTTCATGGCAAAATCGGAAATGAAAATGGCTGCGAACGTTCGCGGCGGTTGGAGGCACTGATGCTGGCAAAACAATGTTGGCTCGTCTGCTTGGTAGGAACGTTCTGCGCTGCATTGGGCACGGAGGTGCTGGCCGCGTCGTACGAATCATTCTCGCAAGACTCTGAAGTGAATGACGGCAAGTGGAACGCGCACATCGACGGCGATGCCAAGACGGCGCGCGAGGGCCGCGTTGTGATCGCGGACTTTGCCGGTGAATGGCGGGAGCTCGGGCCGCGGCGTGCCGGCGACCCTTGCCGCGGCACCAAGCCGTTTCCGATCACGGTGCAAAGGAGCAACGACAACCAGGTGGAGTTCACGGCCTGGGCGGAGTCGGTCAGCAAGTGCCCCAACTTCGCCCTTGCGTTGAAGAAGGTGGATGAGAGCACGCTCGTGGGCACGACTGACGACGGCCGCGAGGTCCGCCTCACGCGCGAACCTGAGAAGCGCAAGACGAAGCGTTGACGTCTGGCTCTCCGCCGGATTTGCGCAAGGCTCGCGCGATCTGGTCTTGTGACGGAGCGCAACGGCTTCCGATGGCGATCACGCGGCAAGGCTTCCTTCCACGCGACATGGCCCCCGGACGAAACGATCCCTGCCCTTGCGGCAGCGGCAAGAAGTACAAACACTGTCACGGCCTCCTGCCTGCGGCGGGTGAGTCGCCAACGCTGCGAGGCTCCGGGCCCGCTGTATTGCCCCCACAGGCGCTTCTCGACGCAGCGGAACGGTGCGTCCAAAAGGGAGAATTTGCAGCGGCCGAGGCGCTCTATCGCGACTTGCTCGAACGTGCGCCTGGTCACGTCGAGGCTTCGACGGCCCTAGGCTCCCTGCTTGACGGCCAGGGACGTGTGGACGAGGCCGAGGCGATTTTCCGCAAGCTGGTCGAGGCCGGCGCACCGACCGCCACGGCATACTGCAATCACGGCGTCATGCTGTACAAGCAAGGGCGCGCCCTGGAGGCCGCCGAGGCCCTGCAGCGCGCCGTGTCGATGCAGCCGGACTACGCGATCGCGCTCGACAACCTGGGCGCGGCGTTGACGATGCTCGGTCGCTTCGACGAGGCGGAGCGGTCGATTCGTGCGGCGTTGGCGTTCGACGATCGCATGCCGTCCGCACACAACAGCCTGGGCACCTTGCTGGCGCGCCGGCACGACGACGCCGCGCTCGAGTGCTTCGACCGCGCGCTCGCGACGGATCCCGCCTTTTTCGATGCGCACGTCCAGCGGGCGACCCTGTTGCGGGAACAGGGCAGGGTTGCCGACGCGGTGATGGCATGGCGGCGCGCGATGACGCTGGCGCCGGCGACGGTGCCGGTGTGGAGCAACCTCGTGCATACCTTGCTCTATTCCGACGAGGTCTCGGCCGAGGAGGTGATGGTCTGGCATCGGCGCTTCGACAAGGTGCTCGAGCTGAGCTCAGATGGAGGCGGACCGGTGGTCGCACCCCGGCTTTCTGCGCCAGAGCCCAAGCCTCGACTGCGCATCGGATTTCTCTCGCCCGACTTCCGCCGGCATCCGGTCGGCGACTTCACGGCACTTCTGTTCGAGCACCACGACCGTTCGCAGCTGGAGATCTTCTGCTATCACGACAGCGTCGTCGATGACGACGTCGGCGCGGAGCTTGCCGCGCACTCGGCGCGCTGGGTCAAGACGTCGGGTCTTGACGACGACGAACTCGCGGCGCAGCTTGCCGGCGACGACCTCGACGTGCTGATCGACCTCGCAGGACATACCGGGTTGCGCCTGCGCTTGTTCGCTCGCAGGCTGGCACCGGTGCAGGCGACGTGGCTGGGGTATCCGGCCTCGACGGGCCTGGCGGCGATCGACTTTCGCATCAGCGACTCGCGCGCTGATCCGCCCGGATGTGAGGCGTTGAATTCCGAGCGTCTTGTCAGGTTGCCGCATAGTTACTTTTGCTACAGGCCGCGCGACGTGACCACATTGCCGGGAGCGCTACCGGCGCTCGCGCGAGCGGGCGAGGTAACGTTCGGCTCCCTCAACATCGTCACGAAGATCAGCGCGACGACGCTCGAATTGTGGGCGGGCGTACTGCGCGGCGTACCGCGCTCCCGGCTGCTGCTCCAGGCCGCCGCGCTCGCATTCCCATCCGTGCGCGACCGCCTCCGTGCGGAGCTCGGCGCGCGCGGCATCGACGGTGAACGCATCGAGTTCCGCCCGTGGATGACAACGCGGCACCTGCAGACTTACCACGATGTGGACATCGCCCTCGATACGGGGCCGCACAACGGCGCTACGACCACCTGCGAAGCTCTGTGGATGGGGGTACCTGTGGTTACCGTCGCGGGCGACCGGTCACAGGCCCGGATGGGCGCGAGCATCCTCACCGCGGCTGGATGCGCCGAATGGATAGCGACGGATGGGGCGGGCTACGTCCGGATCGCCCAGCACCTGGCCGGCGACCTCGGTGCGCTGGAGGCTATCCGCAGCGGCCTGCGAGCACAGCTCTGCGCATCGCCGCTGATGGACGGGAGAGGCTTTGCGCGCGACTTCGGTGAGGCCATGCGTGCGATTGCGAACCACTCCCTCACCAGGGCCGCAGTCGGCGAGGCGGGATGAATGGATCTCCCGCCCGGATTCAGGCTGCCCTTTTCGCGGGGCGCGCGATCGGGCGCTTCCCCGCCAGCGTCATCGCGAGCGCTGCATCGATGAGTGAGGGATCCCCTCCAAGCGCCTGGGTCGCGCGCGACGCAACGCGCAGAAGCAACACGCGCGCGTTCGCGATGAACGTCTCGTCGATTCGCGACCGCGGTCCTGCCAGAGTCAACGCGCCGAGGAGTACTTGCCCGGTGCCGAAGAAGGGGACCGAAAGCCCCGCTGTCTCGGTGTCCCGCTCGCCCACCGACGCATAGACGTATTCCCTGCGTATGGTCTCGTACGGCTCGCCTTTGGCTCCGCCGAAGCTGAGCAGGATTCGCCCACCCGACCCTCGTTCGAGCGGCAGCACGTCGCCTTCGCGGACGTGATCGCGCACCGCATGCTTCGAGTCGACGCGATGGATGCAGACGCGCACGTCTCCGCTGCGGGAGTAGATCGAGACGCTTTCCCCTGTCTGCTCCGCGACTTCGTGCATCAAGGGCAGCAGGATGTCGCCCAGTCGCAGGCTGCGCTGATAGAGCGCGCCCAGCATCAGCGGTGCGGGCCCGATCCGGTACGAACCGTCATCGAGCCGCTGCAAGTATCGGTGCCGAATCAGCGACTGCGAGAGCCGCAGTATCGTGCTTTTGTAGAATCCGGTCCGTTGCGTGAGCTCGGCGAGCGTCAGCGCCTTGTCGGTCGGCTCGAATGCCGCAAGGATCTCCAGGGCTCGATCCACCGCGGCGACGCCGCCTTCCTCCGTTCCGATCCCAGCGTCGCGTCCGTCCAGCTTGCGGCGGCTCGGCTTCTCTCCACTGCGTACCAGGTCCTCCTCCCGGATCCCGACAGACGACCGTTTGCGCGCTGCCGCCGTCGCGGGCTTGCGTTCGTTGCTCTTCATCCAGTCTCCCTCGTGCTTCCCCGCGGTCTGCGCGAGGGCGAAGCGCCTCCGGGCACGTCGCCGTCTGTTCTATTGTGCAGAACACGATAGTTGGGGTTCCCGCCCCTTGTCAAGGGCGGACGAGACTGGAGACAGCCAGGCCGCGCGGCGCCGCCGGCCGCGCTCAACCGAACCTATCTGAACGGCGGCCCTGCCAGCCAACTCACCAGCGAGTAACGAACGCCGGCGCTCACCGGACGAACGTCGTGACACATGAATGACGGGAACACCGTCATCGAGCCCTGATCCCTGGAAGCCACGAACTCCGGATAAATTACCAGTTCACCGCCGGTATAGGCTTCCGGCGCCGACAATTGAACGGTCAAGCTCAATTTGCGTTCCGTGAGCTTGCCCGGACCGATATCGAAATGTGGCCCGTAATACTCACCGGCTTCGTAACGGGTGAACTGAAATCCTTCCCTGAACTCACTTACGTCGAACCCATATACCGTGTCGTTGACTTCACGGATGGCCTTGCCTAAACGGTCGAACACCCAGGCTGTCGAAGGATTCGGGAACACGAACACCGCGGATGACTTGCGAATTCTCGCGGATTCCGCCGGATCCATGCTCTCTATCGACGCCGGCTTGAGGTACGGCGTGAAATCCGCAATCAATTGCGAGCATTCGCGAGGCGTGAATGCCATCGGGATGGCCGCCAAACGGGTCTGATCTCTCTGCAGCTCAACGGTACGCGCACCGGCGCTTGGTATCCACCGGCCTGCCGTCGAGGCCGTTGGTGCGGGCGACTTTGCGCCCGACTTGCTCATCTTATGTCGCTTCATGAGATTCAGACCGATCCAGCCTGGTAACGCTGCAGCCGGTCACAGGGGCCCGATTCAATAGATCTCGATACTGGCGCTGCCAGCGCTGATCCGGTCCGGTCCTTTCCAGACGGGTCCGCCGGTGGCGGCAGGCCCCGTCCACCATCCATTGATGGCGAAGCGCTTGCCCTGGGCATAGGGTGAGACATTAGTCACGAAATGGTTCGATTCCGTCCCTACGTTGAAAAGCAATAGCGTGTTGAAGACCGGCGGCAAGTAGTAGGCCTTCGCGCACCAGTACAGCGCGCCTCCCCACTCGGAGCGCCAATCCTTTGCCAGATGCCACACGAAGGCGACCTGACGATTGAAAACCTTGCGGTCGAAACTCTCGCCGCTCTCAGCGATGTCGTTGTGGGGGAGGGAGTAGTCGCCGGGGAGGTACCAGCTCGCGGAAAACTGGGCTGGTCCGACACAGGACCGGCCGGACAGCCGCGCCACCCACTCCTTCGTGCTCGACGAGCCGAATATCTTGGAGCACCAGGCGAGGTCCGGTGGATACTCTTCGGGATGGTAGAGGTTGTGGTGGTGATAACTGAAATCCTCCTCGTAGCCCTCGTACGGGCGCCAGCTCGTGCAGCCGGCGAGACTGCGATACATGCGCTCGGCAAAGGGCGGCTCGAAGGCGTTACGTATCACGATCAGCTCGCCGGCCGCGAGGCGCGGTATCGCAGCTGTCAGCGCTGATCCCGGACCGCGAAGCGACGGGTTCAGATGGGCTTCGATTGAAAGGCTCGCGTCCGTGGCGGTCTGGACGTCGGCGTCGCGGGCAGGCACGGCGGGGGCAGGAAGCGCGACTCCGTCCACGCTGACCACCTTGCGCTGTACTTGCTGCATGTCCAGCGCTCGCGCCGCGCTTATCACCTCATCCAGCGCGCCGGCCTGCAGCGCACCCGGTCTGGCATGGACGACGATGTTGCTGCGGAAGATCATCAACGTCGGTGTCGAGCGGATATTGAACTGGGCAGCGATCGCCCGCTGCTCCTCGGTATTGACCTTCGCGAACAAAATATCGGGGCTCCGCGCTGCGGCGGCGGCAAAGATCGGCGCGAACGCGTGACACGGCGCGCACGACGGCGCCCAGAAATCGATGACTGCAAATGGATGGCCGTCGATCGACGACGCGAAATTATGCTCGGTGAGTTCGACAACACCGGTGCGGGGTGACATCTGGATCGCTGGCAAGGAAGTCTGGATTCTGGGCGGCTCGGCGGTGGGCGGCACCGCCCCGCATAGCGACAGTCTCGGTCAGGCTAGATCGGAAACATGTCTACGGCGTCTTGCTTGTAAGGCTCGACTTGGTCGACGATCATCTCGTAGCCGCTGACGCCCAATCGTGTGTCCGAACGTGTGATGTGGATCGTGCCGCTGATCCACGCCGAAGGCGTGACGGTGATTGGGTTCTTGGTCTTCACGACCATATGGATGATTTGATTTGCAGGCGGCGCGGGTGCGTGTATGCAAGCGCCGAAATACGGAACGAGCAGGAAGTCGCGTGTCTTCGCGCGCTCTCCATCCAGCGGGACGACGAAGCCCGGAATGCGGACGCGCTTGTTGTCAAGCTTGGGATTCGTTGGAGCCTGGTTCCACATTTCCCGGATCTTTTTCATGACCTCGCGGGCCTTCGGATCGTTGTCTCCCAGGTCGTCCATGTTGAGGCTCCCCAACTCCTTGTCGACGCTCCAGCCTTCCGGCAGCAACGTCTCCCACAGAATTTCCTCGTACTGGCCCGCCGGCGTTGGAGGCTTCGCCGGCGCCAGCTTGTCGCCGATGCGATAACCGGAGTCAGGGGAGGCTGCCTGGGATGTCCTGTCTCCTGCCGCCCAGGCGACTGTGCCGCTAGTGCCGACACACGCCAGGATCAGCGCGCCAAAAATCGTCGAAGTCGTGACCTTCATGATCCTCACCTCATATTCGGGGCGTAAGCCCATCGGCGATGGAAAGGCGGCACGCGCGCAGCGCGGGCAACAGCGCCGCCAGCAAGCCCGCCGCAAAGACCAATCCCACCAGCCCGATCTCCTGGGCGCCGGTTGGCCATGCCGGCAAAACGACGCCGAATCGGGCTTGCATCCAAGGCGCCGCCGCCAGCGAGAAGACGGTCAGCAGACCGAAGCCGAGGCCTAATCCAAGGGTGGTCAGCAGGAATCCTTCGAGGGCGAGCAGAACGATCACTGCTACCGGACTCGCGCCTACGGACCGCAGGATTGCCAACTCGCGCCGACGCTCGTTGATGCCGGCCCACATAGCGACAATCATACCACTGAGACCGATCACGACGATCATGCTCGAGACGAGCAAAAGCGTGTTTTCGACGACGCCGACGATGCTCCAGAGCTCGTTCAGCGCAACGCCCGGCACGATGGCCACGAGCGGCTCGGCCGCGTAGTCGTTGATCGCGCGCTGCACCTGGAAAACGCGTCCGCGAACCTTGAGCCCGATGAGCGCCGCGGTGATTTCCTTCGGGGCGAGATCGAACTTGCGCGCGAAACGCGGCGGAATCGAAAGTCCGGGAATGCGCGTCCCGCCTTGCCACTCGAGATGGATCGCCTCCATCGACTCGAGACTTACGTGAACGCTGCGATCGACCGGCGTGCCGGTCCGTTCGAGCACGCCGACGACCGTGAACGGCTTGTCCGCGTGCTCAGCGCCGAACTCGCTGGCTCCATGGGAGAGCGTGATCTTGTCTCCCGGCCTGGAATGCTCGCGCAGAGCGACCTCCGCCCCCAGTACGGTCTCGAACAGGCCTTCGAAGGGTCGCCCGGATGAAAGCGCCAGAGGCCGTGACAGGCCGTAGCGATAGTGCTCGAAATACGCCGGCGTCGTCCCGACGACCGGGAATCCGTGATGCGAGTCGCCGATCGACAACGGAACGATCCAGGCCACATCCGCGTTTTGCGCGAGGTCCTCGTAGCTCGTCCATTTCATGTTGGTGGTGGCCTCACCCAGCCGGAAAACGGCATAGAGCATCAACTGCACGGGACTGGTTCGCGGCCCCACCACGAGATCCGTTCCGGAGATCGAATGCGCGAAGCTCTCGTGTGCGGCATAGCGCGCGCGTTCGACGCCGAGAAGCATCGCTACGCTGAATGCGATCGCGGCGACCGTGAGCGTCAAAGTGAAGCGCCGGTTCCAGGCACTGGCGATGGCGAGGGTCAGCAAATGCCTCATCGGCGCTTCAACTGGCGGATCCCTCCGGCACCACGCGGTTGATTGCCGGCAGATTCACTTCGCGGTCGAAAGTCGCGGCGAGCTGCCTATCGTGGCTCACGAACAGCAGCGTGCTGCCGAAACGGTCACACTGACGTTCCAGGAGGTCGAGGAACGCCTGCCGCGCATCCGCGTCGAGCGAGGAGGTCGGCTCGTCAGCGATGATGAGCTCCGGCGTGCCGATCAGCGCGCGCGCCGCGGCGACGCGTTGCTGCTGGCCGACCGAGAGCTCGGTCGCCTTGCGCCTGCGCAGGCTCGCGCCGAGACCCATTGCGTCCAGCAGGTGCAACGCAGCTTCGTGAGGCGAGCCGTGGGTTTCGGCCGCCCTTCGCGCACGCTGCCGCGAGAAGCGGCAGGGGAGCAGCACGTTCTGCACCGTCGACAGGTAGGGAACCAGGTTGAACTGCTGAAAAATGAATCCGACGTGGTCGACCCGAAAGTGGTCGCGTCCCTTGAGCGACGAGAGCTCGGTGCCGAGCACTCGCACGCTGCCCTGCTGGGCTGTCATGACACCGGCCAGCAGCGCGAGGAGGGTGCTCTTGCCGCTGCCGCTGGGACCAAAGACGAATACGCGTTGGCCGGCATCGATGGAGAGGCGCTCGATGTCAAGGCAGGGGGAGCTCGCGCCAGGCCAGCGGAAGCGCAGAGCGGTTACTTCGATCAGTGCGCCGGCCATCCCATATTCTAGCAATGGAACGCCGTGCTACTGCCGGGGCAAACCAGCCAAGTATCTTGGGCGGGATGGGCCGGCCGGATTCGGCCACAACCTGAAGGGTGATGGATACAATCCCGAGCCGCCCGCGCCGTGTGCGGCGGGGTGCCTCCTCGATCGCCGATATGAGCGCGGAGGAGTTCGCAGGAGGCGTTGTTGGTCACAAAGAGCGACGCGCGCGCAAGACGGCGTCTACACGTCCCGTTCTGCTCGACGCTACGATCATCTATTATGGGCCATCCCGATGCGCGCTCAGCCGATTTCACGGAGGGCCGTACGCTGTACTGCACTACTGCACTGCGGGAACGCGCGCTGCCTCGACCGGTCCCGGTGCTTCGGACTCCTTGACAACCCGGCTGGCGGCACATCTAATGTTCTATCCAGCAGAACGCTTCCCGCTATCTGGCGCGCTCGCCCGTCGTCTTTGAAACGATGCATCGCGCGGAGCGTTGCCGGAGCCAAAGTGGGCCATTGGAGTCTTGATGACCAGGAAAGCAAAGCCCAAGGTTGGTGCGCAGGGACGATCTTTCGCCCCGAAGCACCTCGACGAGCGACAGAGCAAGGGTGGGGACCGTCCGCGAACGCCCCAGGGGTCGTCTTCCGCCACATCGACCGATGGCGGCGTCGCAGCAGTGGATCGCGCACTCGCCATCTTGGCAGCCTTTCGGCCGGGCGATGAGGCACTCGGGCTTGCAGAGATCGCGCAACGCACGAAGTTCTATAAGAGCACAATCCTCCGGCTGGCGCAGTCGCTGATCCGCCATGACTACCTGAAGCGGCTCGACAGCGGGTCGTACCAGATAGGTCCGACTCCGCTCATGCTCGCGGCGCTATATCAGCGCAGCCTGCGATTGGGGGACGTCGTTCTGCCGCTCATGCGGGAGCTCGCGGAGCAGACGGGCGAAAGCGTGTCGATGTATTCGCGGCACGGCGACGTGCGAGTCTGCCTCCACCGCGTCGATTCGAACCATGCCGTGCGCGACCATGTGCGCGAGGGCGACGTTCTGCCGCTCGAGCGAGGTTCGGGCGGGCGCATCCTGCTCGCGTTCAGTGGCACGAAGGGCGAGCCGTACGAGACTATCCGCCGGGAGTACTGCTACGCATCCGTTGGTGAGCGGGATGGAGAGACTGCCGGCGTTTCGGTCCCCATGTTCGGCGTTGGCCAGTCACTTCTCGGCGCACTGACGCTGGCCGGGCCGCGATCGCGCATCGACGCAACCTTCATTGCCAATGCCCGGGCCCTGCTGCTGCGGGCGGCCTCCCGGGCCACGACTTCGCTCGGCGGCGATGCGTCCCCCATCGAAGAAGCGCTTTCATCGATCCTTGCCGGTAAACGCTCCAAGGGCACGAAAGCCGTTCGATAGGTTATAGAATCGCGTTGCGGCAAGTGGAATGAAGATGTAATACCGCACGCGCAATCACCTAGCGAGGGTCCCGCATTCATGACGGCACCGGACAACCTGCCGCGTTACGGCAACTATATCGACGGCGAGATGGTCGCCCCTGCCGCGGGCCGTTACATGCCGACCGAGGATCCGTTCTCCGGACTCAGCTGGGCGTCGATTGCCCGAAGCGACGCACGGGACGTCGACGCCGCGGTGGACGCCGCTAGTCGCGCTTTCGAGGAAGGCGCTTGGCCGCAATTGAACCCGACGCAAAGGGGCCACCTTCTCTGGAAGCTCGGTGAGCTGATCCACGCCAACGCGAAGCACCTCGGGGACATCGAGCAACGCGACAACGGCAAGCTGGCGACGGAAGTGACCGCCCAGGTTCGCTACGTCGGTGACTACTTCAAGTACTACGCCGGCCTCGCAGACAAGGTGCAAGGCGCGGTCATCCCGACCGATAAAAAGGGCGTTTTTGCCTACACCAAGTTTGAGCCGAAGGGCGTGATCGCGATCATCACGCCTTGGAACTCACCGCTCACGTTGACTAGCTGGAAACTCGCCCCTGCGTTAGCGGCGGGTTGCACGGTCGTCGTCAAGCCGTCGGAGTTCACGTCGGCATCCATGATCGAATTTGCCAAGCTCTTCGCGGAGGCTGGGTTTCCCAAAGGCGTCGTCAACGTCGTCACCGGTCTCGGTGCCGAAGTAGGCGAAGCGCTGGTGAGTCATCCAAAGGTGACTCACGTGGGATTCACCGGTGGCGATGCTGCCGGCCGCAAGGTCTACGAGCTTGCGGCTCGAGGTTTGAAGACCGTCACGCTCGAGTTGGGAGGCAAATCGCCCAACATCATCTTCGACGATGCTGACCTGGACCAGGCCGTTAAAGGCGTCGTATCGGGCATCTTTGCAGCATCCGGACAGAGCTGTCAGGCGGGTTCACGGCTGCTTCTGCAACGAGGCATTCACGACCTATTCGTCAAGAAATTGATCGACTTCGTCAAGACGGCAAAGATCGGTGATCCTTCGTTGGCGGATACGCAGGTCGGACCGATCTCGACTCGACCGCAGTTCGAGAAAATTCTTTCGTACATCGAGATCGCGAAAAAGGAAGGTGCGCAATGCGTTCTCGGTGGCAAGAGTCGTCCGGACCTTGGCGCCGGGATGTTCATCGAACCTACGATATTCGTTGGCGTGAACAACAGCATGCGGATTGCTCAGGAAGAGGTGTTCGGGCCGGTGCTCGCGGTCATACCCTTCGAGGACGAGCAGGACGCGATACGAATTGGCAACGACGTGGCATTTGGCCTGGCCGCCGCGGTGTGGACCAAGGACCTGCATCGCGCAATGTTGCTGGCAGATCGGCTCAAGGCGGGAACCGTATGGGTCAACAACTATCGCGCCACCAGTTTCACGTCGCCGTTTGGCGGCTACAAGAACTCCGGCATTGGACGCGAGTCAGGGCTGGACTCGATCAAAGATTACCTCGAGACCAAGTGCGTATGGATTTCCACCGACCTCGACGTTCCCAATCCCTTCATTCGTCGCTGAGCATGCATACCAACCTAAAGAAGGGCGATCCTGGTACGCGACCGATCAGACGAGGGACACGCGATGCCTGAAGCGCTGAAGGGAATCCGTGTACTGGACCTCACTAATGTGCTCGCGGGGCCTTTCTGCGCGTATCAGCTTGGACTCCTCGGTGCTGAAGTCATCAAGGTCGAGATTCCAGAAACGGGTGATCTGGCGAGACAACTTGGTGCTGACGAATCCCTTAACGCACAGTTGATGGGAGTATCGTTTCTAGCTCAAAACGGCGGCAAGAAATCAATTACCCTCAACCTGAAGGCTGAAGCAGGGACGGCGATTCTGCGACGGCTCGTCGCAACCGCGGATGTCCTGATCGAGAACTTTCGCCCGGGAGTCATGACCCGTTTGGGCGTCGGTTATGAAGACCTGCGGAAATACAGGCCGGAGCTGGTGTACTGCGCCATTTCCGGCTTTGGCCAGGACGGCCCGCTGAAGGACGCCCCCGCCTACGATCAAATCGTTCAGGGGCTCTCGGGTGTAATGAGCATCACGGGCGATGACGAGTGCGCGCCCATGCGGGTGGGATATCCCGTCGCTGACACCGTCGGCGGCATGACGGCAGCATTTGCGATATCCAGCGCGTTGGTACGCCGCATGACCACGGGGCAAGGGGCATTCGTCGACGTGTCCATGCTCGACTCGATGCTGGTTACCATGGGGTGGGTCGTTTCCAACTTTCTGATCGCGGGAATTGAGCCCCGCCCAATGGGTAACAGCAACTTCACGGCCGCGCCTTCAGGCGCGTTCAACACCGGCGGTGGCCTCCTCAATATCGCCGCCAACAAACAGGAGCAGTTCAAATCGTTGGCCCACGCGATTGGCCGCGAGGATCTGCTTGCCGACCCGCGGTTTGCAGGTCGGGAGGAACGAAAGCGCAACCGCGAGGAGCTTACCTCCGAGCTGGAAGCGGCATTAAGCGCACGGCCCGCGTCCGAATGGGAAATTGCCTTGAGTCGCATTGGAATACCGGCGGGACGCGTGCTGAGTGTTCCCGAGGCACTCGCGCATCCGCAAGTAGCGCATCGTGAGCTCTTACAGACGCTTCCCGATGTTCCGGGCGTTGACCGACCGGTAACGTTGACACGGGCGGGCTTCAAGCTGAGCGGCGCCGATCCGGTGGTCCGATCGCCACCGCCGCGACTCGGTGCGCATACCGAAGATATCTTGCACGAGCTTGGCTACTCAGTCGAGGAAATCGAGCAGCTGCGAAATGCAGGCGCCATATGAGCACGGAACCGCTCGAGCACGAGAGTCTAACTGCATGCCCAGGATCTGACAGGAGCTCAACATGGCGCACACAATCTACATTCTCAACGGACCCAATCTCAACCGACTCGGCAAGCGTGAGCCGCACATCTATGGCCACGAGACGCTGGAGACGGTCAAGCATCGGTGCCTGGAGCGAGCCGCTGCACTGGGGCTCGAGGTCGACTTTCGGCAGACCAATTTCGAGGGTACTCTCATCGAGAGCATTCATGAGGCGACGGACCTTGCCATCGCCGGCATCATCATCAATCCGGCCGGGCTGACCTTTACCTCCGTGGCGCTCATGGATGCCCTGAAGATGTTCGAGGGGCCCAAGGTCGAATTGCACATCAGCAACGTGCATCAGCGGGAAGCTGTGTATCACGACTCGCTGGTGTCTGCGCCGGTAACTGCGGTGATGGCGGGATTCGGAACTTACGGCTACCTGATGGCGCTCGATTGGATGAAGCACCGCATCACGCCAACCTGACGCGGAGCCTCGCTCGAGAACCGCGATGTCCGAGGCCGCTTACACCCCTGCTTGCCGCAAGGCGCTCGCGTGGTGCTCGCCGGTGCTGCCGCACAGTGGGGCGCCTCGCTCACGGTGCGCAACGCGCATACGCGCGACGAGGGCGAGCTCGAGAAGGTCGCCGCCGCCGGCCGCGGGCACGTGACGTTCGATCTCGCAGAATAAGCCGATGGCCACTTTGCGCGTCATCAAGTCGCTGCTGGTCGCCACGTTGGGCGGTTGGGCCTTGCTGGTCGCGTACGGCAACATCGCCGACTACAACGCGAATTGGCAATTCGTGCAGCACGTGCTGGCGATGGACACCGTGTTTCCCGACAACCCCCTGAAATCGCGCGCGATAACGGATCCAGCCCTTCAAAAATTAGCGTACTGGTCGATCATCGCCACCGAATGGGCGATCGCCCTCGTATGCCTCTACGCGGCATGGAGGCTCTTTCGCGCGCGGGCGCACCGGGCGGCGTTCGTGGCGGCGAAGGTGCCGGCGACCATCGGCCTCTTTGCCGTCTGGTTGCTCTACTTCGTCGGCTTCGTGGCCATCGGTGGAGAATGGTTCTCGATGTGGCAATCGAGCGTCTGGAATGGTCAGCGGGCCGCGCAGCGCTTTCTGACGTGCGGGATGTTCGTCATGATCGTGGTGTTGCTGCCCGAGGAAAGTGACGACTGAACGACTGCCCGGCGATGCACGCGCCCGCGTGGAGCACCTCATGCGCAAGATCCTGATCGCAGTGTGGGCAGTGGCGGCGGTTTTCCAAGGGGCGCCCGCCTGCGCCGCCGACGCCACACCGGCTGCGGTGTCTCGCGGGTGCGACGTCTGCCCGGAGATGGTGTCGCTTCCGGGCGGCGAGTTCATGATGGGCAGCGCGGCGGGTGATCCCGACCAAGGCGATAGCGAGCTTCCGCAACGGTTGGTGCGCGTGAAGCCTTTTGCGCTCGGCAAGACCGAAGTGACGGTGGCGCAGTGGCGCGAGTTCGCGCGCGCCAGCGGTTACCAGACCCAGGCCGAGCGCAACGTCAACGCGCAAGGCTGCTTCATCTGGGCCCCCGACGAACCCACGTGGGCCTGGCGCGAAGGCCGCCACTGGCGCGAACCCGGCTGGAACCAAAGAGACAACGAGCCCGTCGTTTGCATCAGCTGGGTCGACGCGCAGGCGTACGTGCGCTGGCTCGATCAGCAAAGCGGCGTCAAGGGATGGCGACTGCCGAGCGAAGCCGAATGGGAGTACGCCGCCCGCGCGGGCACCACCACCCGCCGGTATTGGGGCGACGACGAGGTGTCCTGCGTGTACGGCAACGGCACCGACAGGACGATCGGGCCGCGGGGGCGCACCTGGGGAGAGCCTGCGGCCTGCCGGGACGGCTACTGGTTCGCCGCGCCGGTGGGCCGCTACAAACCCAACGCCTGGGGCTTGCACGACATGCTGGGCAACGTATGGGAATGGGTGCAGGACTGTTACCTGCCGTACGCCGACGCGCCAACCGACGGCAGCGCGCATGAAGCGACCGATTGCCGCGGTCGCGTGCTGCGCGGCGGCGCGTGGGACGAGCCTCCGTCGGTGTTGCGCTCGGCGGAACGCTTCACGCTCGGGTCGGGCAACCGCACCAGCAACGCCGGGCTGCGTGTGGCGCGCTCGCTGCCGCCCTGACAGGTCGTTCGCGGGAACTTGACAGCGGAACGGGGCGCGCAAAACATTACGCTTCGTCATCGAGCCGTAGCTGCGTTCAACCTCGTCCGTGCGAAGGAGCATCCATGAAGGCGAATGACGTGCGCATGGCACTCGCCGTTGCCGCGGTTGGCGCGCTGGCGCTCACGCCTGCCGCCGGCGTCACCAGCGAAGAGGAGTTCGATCCGCTGCTCGATGGCCGGGCATTTTGCGGTCCGCCCACCGGGCCTTCGCCGCTTCTCCGCAACCTCGTCATCGCGCAAACCGAGACGCGTCCGTTCAAGCCGCAGCCGATGCAAGCATCCGGCGGCGAAGTCCCGCTGTACGACAACCTGGGCACGCTGTCCTTCAAGGTGGGAACGCGCAACGCGACGGCGCAGGCGTACTTCGACCAGGGCATGCGGTGGGCTTTCGCGTTCAACCACGCGGAGGCGCAGCGGGCCTTCCAGGCGGCGCAGAAGGCGGACCCCAGGCTCGCGATGGCCTGGTGGGGCGAGGCGCTGGTGCTCGGACCGAACATCAACGCGCCGATGATGCCCGACGCGCTGGCGCCCGCGCTCGCCGCGCTGGCGAAGGCGGTCGAGTTGGCGCCCGGTGCGCCGGCGAAGGATCGCGCGCTGATCGCGGCGCTCGAGAAACGCTATTCGGCCGACGCGAAGGCCGAGCGCGCCGCGCTCGACGCGGCGTACGCCGACGCGATGGCGGCCGTCGCCCAAAAGTATCCGGGCGACGACACCATCCTCACGCTCTACGCCGAGTCCGTGATGGACACGCAGCCCTGGGACTACTGGGAGGCGGGCGGCACGAAACCGAAAGGCCGCGCCGGCGAGTTGCTCGCGGCGCTGGAGAGGGTACTCGCGCGCAATCCGAATCATCCGGGCGCGATCCATCTCTACATTCACGCCGTCGAGGCTTCGACGAAGCCGGATCGGGCGCTGCCGCATGCGCGCCGTCTCGCCGCCCTGATCCCGGGCGCGGGCCACATCGTGCACATGCCGGCCCACATCTTCTACCGCGTGGGCCTGTACAAGGAGTCGCTGGAAATCAACAAGCGCGCGATGGCCGTCGACGAGCGCTATTTCGCAACCTCGCCGTCGGACCCGATGTACAAGTCGGCGTACTACCCTCACAACATCCACTTTGTGCTGGTCTCGGCGCAGATGGGCGGCGACGGCCCGACGGCGATCGATGCCGCCGTCAAGCTCGACGCGGCGCTGGCCGACGCGATGGTCGCGCAGTTCGCGGTGCTGGAGCCCATCAAGGCCGCGCCGTACCTGGCCCATGCGCTCTTCAGCGCGCCCGACACGATCCTCGCCTTGAAGGAGCCTCCGAAGGCGCAGGTGCTGGTGTCCGCGCTGGCGCACTACGCGCGCGCGCTCGCCTTCGCGGCCAAGAAGGACGCGGCCGGCGCGCAGCGCGAGATCGACGCCATCGCCGCCACCGAGCAGGCGGCCGACTTCAAGCCGTATGTCGACTGGGGCGTGCCGGGCAAGGAGATCGTGCAGACGGCGCGCCTCGTCGCAATGGCCCGGCTCGCCGATGCGCAGGGGGACCTCGCCGGGGCGGCCAAAGCCTACGAAGACGCCATCGCGGTCGAAGACGCGCTCGCCTACATGGAGCCGCCGTACTGGTACTACCCGATTCGCCAGTCGCTGGGCTCGGTGTACCTGCGACAGGCCAAGCTCGACGAGGCGGAGAGGGCGTTCCGGGAATCGCTCGTTCGCGTGCGCGGCAATGCCTGGGCGCTCGCAGGCCTCGCGGAAACCTACCACCGGAAAGGCGATGTCGCGGCCGAAAAGCGCACGCGTCGCGAATATGCGAACGCGTGGCTTGGCGACCCGGCGGGCCCATCGATCTCCGCGCTTTGACGTCGGGGTCGCGGCCGGCGGCTCGATCGCCGTCCCCGACGAAACCTGCGGTGATCAGTGCGTCGCCATGTAGGCGAGGTAGGCGATCAGCGCATCGAGGTCGCCGTCGCTCAGCATCGTCCGGGTGAATCCGGGCATCTGCTGCTGGGGCCAGGTGCGGACAGCCTTCGGATCGCGGATCAGGCTGCGCAAGCCATTCGCGCTGAGGTACTGCGTCGGACCCATCGGCCGGCCGAGATCGGGACCGACCTCCCCGGCGCCGGCGCCTTTCATTTGATGGCAGGGCAGGCACTGCGTGGTGAAGACCGCCTGTCCGCGCTTCGCCTGGTCATCGCCGGGCAGGCTCGAGCGCACCACCATCTGGGGCCAGCGATGCGCCGGCGACTCGACCTCCGTGAGCGACGCCAGCTGGTAAGGCCACTGCTCGCTGCCTACGCCGGATCGCTGCGGGTTCTCCCACACGAGGTAGAAGGGGCCGGCACTCGCGGTCCTCCCGGGAAGCATCGGCCACGGCGCGAGCGGATCCTCGACGGCGATCCAGGCCTTGGCGCCGCCCGACTTGCCCTTTTCCACGAGCGCCAGCGGAATCTGGGAGACGAAACCATCCGCCGCGCGGGCCTCGACGGTGTCGAACGCCGCATCGACGTTCATCACGCTGAGGAGCGGCACGGCACGGTACTTCATCGCTCGCCCGTACGAAACGTCGGCCGGTATCGTGAGATCGACCGCGTCGGGGCGGCGGAGCAGCTCTGCCGTCGTGAATCGCCGGACCTCGGATCCCATCGAGAGCGTGAGCACGGCGTCCGCCGCAGGCGCCGCGGCCGCCTGCGGCGAGAATCCGGCGATCAATAGTGCGAAGAGAAATGCAAGCATTGGGCGAGTCGCCGGCAGGAACGGGTTCGCGTCGTGGCGCAACGGGTCAGCCGAAGAGAAACCGGGCGAGCTGGCTCATGCCGTCCACCGCGAGCTCGATCCAGCAGGCCGCTGCGCCATCGGGCGCGACACGTTGCGACGGCCTGGCCGGGTCTGCCAGCGCCACGACGCGATATTACCCGTGACGGATATGTCGACCGGCCGCCCGGGCTCGTCCAATCAATGGCCTTGACAATTATTGCTTGGGCAACTATAGTTGATCCATCGTGACGAACGTGACCGCGACCACCACACCGATCTACGACGCCAGGTCGTACGATCCGCAACGAAGCATCGGCAGCCTTTTCGGCAAGGTGAAGGGCGCGATCGGCGCCGCATTCGAGGCGGAGCTCGCGCCCCTCGACATCACCGCGGCGCAATACGTGATCCTGATGTCGCTGGCCCACGGTGAGGTGAGCTCGGCGTCGGACCTCTGCAAAGGCATCTCCTACGACCCCGGCGCGATGACGCGGATGCTCGACCGGCTCGAGCGGCGGGGTCTCGTGCGTCGCGTTCCCAACCCGGAGGACCGGCGCGCATTTCAGCTCGAGCTCACCGACGAAGGCAAGGCAGTGGTGCCCAAGCTGCGGGCTGCAGGCATGAAGGTGTTCAACCGGATGCTCGGCGGCTTCACTCCGAAGGAAGCGCAGCAGCTCGAGGGCTTCCTGCTGCGCATGCTCGATAACGTGTGATTTTTTTTGTGCGATTCGTTGCCTAGGCATTTAGTGCCTGGGCAGGAAAGAAGGACGATATGAAGACCAGTCTCGCGCCCGCCACTGCATCGAACCAAACGCGGACTCCCACGCCGCACGTCATGCATGTCCCCACCACATCCGACTACGCGATGAACGACAGCCGGTGGGGACGGCAGCCGCGAACGCTCCGCAATGCGATCGCGCATGCCGTGCGCTCGGTGCGTTCGCTCGGACCCTACCTCGCGATCGAGCTCATCCTGCCGGGCGGCTCGTTGATCGCCCTGGCCCTATGGACCTATCGTCATCGGCGCGCGGCGCGGGAGCGCGCGCAGCCGGCGTCACCTGCCGTCGTGCCGCCCGCGAGTCGTGCGCCGCTGCGCTGCGCCACACCGTGCGCTCAACGATGAACTGCGACGATGGGGGCTCCATGCGGAACGACGGCGGCAGCATGAATCCAGCGGCATGGGCGAGGGCGATCGTGAAGCTCGACGTGGCGGAACGCGCGCGGGTGCTGGGCAAGCTGCTCGGGTTCGTCGGCCCGCTCGCGATGGCCGTGCTCGGGGATGGCGCCTTCGCGAAATATCTGCGCTTTGCGAGGAAAGCGTTCGTGCCCGTCACGCTGGAAGATGCGTCGCGCGCTACCGTCGGCCAGATCCAGGAGTTGCTGCGTTATCTGCAACAGAGCCATCCGGGCGTGCGGGCCTGGGCCGCGACCGCCTAGAGATCGCGGGCGATGAAGTCGGCGATGAGCGCGCTCACGCTGTCGGCCGCCTCGACGTGCGGGAAGTGGCCGAGTCCCGGCAGGATCTCCACCCGCACGCCAGGCACGTGCTGACGCACGAGCTCCAGCCACGACGAGGTTTCGTCTTCGTCGAGGCTGAGGCGCCTGCGCTCGGCGTCGAGCGTCGTGGTCTGGATGACCATCATCGGCACGCGGACGGCGTCCAGCGCGCCTTCCATGTCGCGGGCGTCCCAACCGACCAGGCGGGGCAGCAAGGCGCGCCCGGCGTCGGCACGCATTTGCCGCGAGCGGTCGATGATCGCGGCCTTCACGCCGGGATCGCCGGAAGCCACGAACATCTCCTCGAAGAATCCCCGCATGAAGCGCTCGTAGCCGGCGTCGCGCAATTGTTCGCGCATCGCATGCTCGGCGGCGACCGGTTCGCCCGCTCCGATGCGGCTGCCGTCCACCAGCACGACCCCCGATACCCGCGCCGGAGCTGACCGGCAGCATTCCAGCACCACGCGGCATCCCATGCTGTGGCCGACGAGCACGGCCGGGCCCAGGTCGAGCTCTGCCAGCAGGCTCGCGACGTCGGCGCCATACTGCTCGATCGAACACTCCGCCGGTTCCCCTGGACTGGCGCCGTGGCCACGCAGGTCGCACGCGACGACCGTCGTGGCTGCCTGGAGCAGCGCGAACGGCACCTCCCAGTCCGCCGATGTGCAGGCGAACCCGTGCACGAACACCAGCGGCGGTGCGCCGCGGCCAGCGCGGATCACGTGCATCGGCACGCCGGGGGCGAGGGCACGCATAGGTTTTCACCGTACCACAGAAGAACGCGGACAATCAGGCATCCGGACCGGACAATCAGGGAGCGACACGATGGCCAGGACCATTCGCTTAACGCGCGATGTGTTGTCGCGCATCTTCTATCAACGCTGTTTCTGGCTATTCGCCGTGCTGCTCGCGCTGATCGGGGTGGTGTCGTTCGTGCCGCCGACCGATCAGGGGCGCCTCGTCCTGAACGCCGTCAACATGTTCGCGCTCATCGCGACGGTCGCCACGGTCGGCCGCACGACGCACTCGTTCGTCATCGCGCTGCTGCTCGCGATTCCGACGGTCTGGTACCAGTACACGGGGCTCTGGCGCGACGACGACTTTCAGCTCGCGATGTCGTGGCTCTTCGGCGCCGCGCTCTATTTCATCACCACCATGTACCTGCTGCGCTATGTCTTCCAGCCCACGGTGATGACGCAGGACAAGCTGTTCGGCGCCGCCGCGGCGTACCTGATGATCGGCGTCTTCTGGGCCTACGCTTACGCCATCGTGGGATTCTTCTATCCGCGTTCCTACATGGTGGTCGGGCAGCCGAGCGGCCTCGTCTACGCGGACGCGCTCTACCTCAGCATCACCGTGCTCACCAGCACGGGGTTCGGCGACATCGCGCCGCTCACGCGTCAGGCACGCGGCATCTGCATGATCGAACAGATCAACGGCGCTCTTTTCGTCGCGATCCTGATCGCGCGGCTCGCCGGCGTGTATCCGGCGCGGCAGCGGTACGTCGATGAGCCCGTGGACGGCCAGCGCCCGAAGTGAGGCCGCGCGGAGGCCACACGTTGGCACGATTGATGCCTCACATCGGATCCGCGCGGCGATGATCGCCGCAGCGTCGACTCCATCTACCGGGAGAAGGCGATGTATTCGAGCGCGGCGGAGCGTGCCGCGTCTCAGCGGTCCATCTTCTTCCGGATTTCCAGCAGCGCGTCGATAAGGCCGTTGACGCCCGTCTTGGTCAGGCCCTCGCGGTCCACGTCGAACTCGATCAGCAGCCGCTTCGCGTCGTCGGACACGTGGAATACGACGTCCCCGTTCTTGCCGAGGTCGTACTTCTTTTTCTTTGCTTCAGCCATGTCTGGGCTCCGCTTGAGACCGGACCCAATGCTATCCCAATCCCGCCGGGCAATTGTGACAGCGGCGAGATCCGCCCTACAGCGCCTCCATCGGGCTCAGCATGTAGGCGCGGCTGTCGGCGAAAAAGTCGGGGTGCGCATCTGAGCGCACGGCGGTCCCCACTCCTTCCGCGGTGAGGACCTCCAGCAGCAGCGCGCTCGGCACGCTGCCGTCGATGATATGCACCGAGCGCACGCCCTCGCGCACCGCGCGCAGCGCCGCGGTGAGCCGCGGCTCCATTCCGCCGTGGACGACATGATCGCGCAAGAGTTCGTCGGCCGCGGAGGCGGTGAGGATCGGCGCGAGCTTGCCGTTGCGATCGAGCACGCCGGCGATGTTGGTCATCAGCACGAGCTTCTCCGCTTCGAGCGCACGCGCGAGGCGGCCGGCGAGCAGGTCCGAGTTGATGTGATACGTCGTGCTGTCGTCGGCCACGCCGATGGGCATCACCACCGGGACGAAGTTGCGGGACAGGAGGAGCTCGATCAGCGTGGTATCGACACCCTCGACGTCGCCCAGGAAGCCCAGGTCGGGGGCGTCCGGATCGTCCACTGGCTTCTGCATCGGCCGCGCGTGGATGAAGCGTCCGTCCTGGCCGTCGAGCCCCACCGCGCGGCCGCCTTCGCGATTTATGAGCGACGTCAGCTCCTGGTTGAGTTCGCTCAGCGCCATTTCTACCAGCGTCAGCGTGCGCGCGTCGGTGATGCGGTGGCCGCGATAGCGCTTGGATTCGAGGCCCACCTTGCGCATCAGCGCGTCGATGCCCCAGCCGCCGCCGTGCACGACGACGATCTTCATTCCCACGAGACGAAGCAGCGAGACGTCGCGCGCGAACCCCGCCTTTAGCGCGGGATCCGCCATCGCCTCGCCGCCGAAGCGGACGACGATCTTCTTGCCGTGGAACGCCCGCAGGTAGGGGAGGGCTTCGGCGAGGATGCCGGCTTTTTGGGAGGGATTCACGCGGTAGTGGGAGGGCGGGCGGCCCGACGAAGTTTACCTTCCGGCGAGCCCGACGTGTCGGGTCGCTCCTGCGCGGCACGCATTTCCGGCGATAATCCAGGGCGGTCTTCAGCGCAGCAAGGGCACGCCGGCGACTTCCGCATTCCGATGACATCATCGACCCGACCACCCTACGAGATTCGCGCGATGACCGCGGGGGAGATCGGCACCGCGATCGAACTGGCGACCGCCGAGGGCTGGAATCCGGGGATCGACGATGCCGCGTGCTTCCATGCGGCCGATCCGACGGGGTTCCTCGCCGGTTTTATCGACGGCGAGTTGGTCGCGACGATCTCCGTCGTGAAGTACGGCGACGCCTTCGGCTTCCTCGGGCTCTACATCGTCAAGCCTGCCTATCGCGGCCGCGGCTACGGCTTCGAGTTGTGGAACGCGGGGATCGCGGCCCTCGGCCGCCGCACGATCGGCCTCGACGGCGTGGTGGCGCAGCAGGAGAACTACCGGCGATCCGGCTTCGTCCTCGCGTATCGCAACGTGCGCTACATGGGCGTCAAGGCGCGGCTACTCGCGGACGATCGCCGAATCGTTCCTTTGTCGTCGGTGGCCTTCGGCGACCTCGAGGCCTACGACCGGTCCGTCTTCGTCACGGATCGGGCGTCGTTCCTGCGGGCCTGGATCGCCCAGCCGCGCGCGCTCGCGATAGGCCTCGTTCGTGACGATCGGCTCGCAGGCTATGGCGTGATTCGCCCGGCGGCGGACGGCTACAAGATCGGGCCGCTCTTCGCCGACGACGCGGCGATCGCGGAGGCGCTGCTCAATGGACTCGTAAACTGGATTCCGCTCGGCGCGACGTACTACCTCGACGTGCCCGAGCCGAATCGGGCCGCCGTGGCGCTGGCGGAACGGGACGCCATGACCGTGGTCTTCGAAACCGCGCGCATGTACGCCGGCCCGGCGCCGGACGTTCCCGTGGAACGAGTGTTCGGCGTGACGACGTTCGAGCTGGGTTGAGATGGCCGTCTCCGATCTTCGCGGCGTCACCCAGCTGACCGTTGCCGGCGTTGCCGGCGTCGTTCGCCTCGTCGAGGCGATGCACCACAACATCGCCATCGTCCCGCGCCTGATCGCCCGGCCGGCGCAGGACCACACGACCGGCGTCGCGCGCCAGGTCTACCGCGCCATCCACGGCGTGGTCGGACTCGTCGGGGGCGGCCTCGACGTATTGTTGGGGCGTCTTGCACCGGTGCTTCCGCAGCACAGCCGCTGGCCGGGACGCGAGGCGCTGGTCGCTGCGCTCAATGGCGTGCTGGGTGACCGGCTTGAGGTTGCGGGCAATCCACTGGCCATCACGATGCGCCTTCGTCGCGACGGTATCGCACTACCCGCCGGGCGCGCAGCGCTGGCCGCCGCGCTGCCGCGCGCCAGCGGAAAACTGGTCGTCCTGATCCACGGCCTGTGCATGAACGACCTGCAGTGGCAGCGCGCGGGACACGATCATGGTGCGAGGCTGGCACGCGATCTCGGCTACACACCGATCTACCTTCACTACAACAGCGGGCTGCATGTTTCCGTCAACGGCCGCGCGTTCGCCGGCCAGCTGGAACGGCTTGTCGAGGCATGGCCCGTGCCGCTGACCGAAGTGGTGCTGATCGGGCACAGCATGGGCGGGCTCGTCGCGCGCAGCGCCTTCCACTACGGGATAGAAGCGCGGCACGCGTGGCCGCGCAAGGTCGACGGCCTCGTCTTCCTCGGCACGCCGCACCACGGCGCGCCGCTTGCGCGCGGTGGGCACTGGATCGACGTCCTGCTCGGCGCCACCCGGTATTCCGCGCCGCTGGCTCGCATCGGCAAGGTCCGCAGCGCCGGCATTACCGATCTGCGCTTTGGCAACGTGGTGGACGAAGACTGGGTCGACCGCGACCGTTTCGCGCGCGGCGGCGACCGGCGCATGCCCGCGCCGCTGCCGCAGGGCGTGGCGTGCTTCGCGCTCGGCGGCAGCACTGCGAAGAAGGGAGCAGCCCGGCCAGGCCCGTGGGCGGGCGACGGTCTCGTCCCCGTGGCCAGCGCCCTCGGCCGTCACCCGAGCGCGCGCCTGCATTTGGCGTTCGACGTGTCGCGGCAGCGGGTGGTGCAGTCTACCGGCCACCTCGATCTGCTCGCCAGCAAGGCCGTCTACGCGCAGATCAAAGGGTGGCTCGACGGCTTGCATCACGCAGAATGAGCGCCGATGCGTACTTTCGTCGCGGTAACGAGCTGCTCGGGCAGGGCCGTTCTGCGGATGCGCTTGCGAGCTACGACCAGGCGATCGGCCTCGAGCCCGCGCATGTGGCCGCGCTCGCCAATCGTGGCGAAGCGCTGTTCGCGCTGGGACGCTGCGAAGAAGCGATCGCGTCGTACGCGCGCGCGCTGGCGCTGCGCGACGACCGGCCGGAGCTCTTCTACAACCACGGGACGATCCTGCTCGCGCTGCGCCGCTACGCGGAGGCGCTCGGGAGCTTCGATCGCTCGCTGGCGCTCGATGCGGGCAACGCGGACGCGCTGTACAACCGCGGCAACACGCTGGCCGAGCTTGGCCGCACGGTCGAGGCACTCGGGAGTTACGACCAGGCGCTCGCGCTCCAGCCCGACGACGCCGCCACGCTCTTCAATCGCGGCAACGCGCTGGCGGCGCTGCAACGGCCGGCCGACGCCGTCGCGAGCTACGACCGCGCGCTGGCGCTGCTGCCCGGCAACGTCGAGATCCTCTACAACCGCGCCAACGCGCTGGCGCGTACCGGGGAGGTGGCGCGCGCGCTCGCGGACTACGATCGTGTGCTGGCGACGGCGCCCGACCGCGTCGACGCGCTGAACAATCGCGGCACGCTGCTGTGGCAGGCGGGACGCATCGCCGAGGCCGCGGCGACGTTCGAAGCGCTCGCCGCGCGCGCGCCGGACTTCGACTTCGCGGCCGGCAACCTGATGGGGTGCCGGCTTCGCTGCTGCGACTGGACGGATCTGCCGCGCCAAACCCAGGACATCGTGGACGCGGTGGCCCGCGGCGAGCGGGTCGTCGATCCGTTCACGCTCCTCGCGCTCTCCGATTCGGAGCCGGCGCAGCTGCAGTGCGCCCGCATCTACGCCGCTCACGTGTACCCGTCGTTGCCAGACGCATCGGCCGGCGTTCGCCCGGCGCGACACGAGCGCATCCGCATTGCCTATCTGTCCGCGGATTTTCATGGCCACGCCACGTCGTTTCTCGCGGCGCGCCTGTTCGAGCGGCACGATCGCGGGCGCTTCGAGGTGCATGCCATCTCCTTCGGTCCGGGCGCGAGCGACGCCATGCGCGCGCGTCTGCGCGACGCGTTCGAGCGCTTCGAGGACGTCAGCGCCATGACCGATCGGGACGTGGCCGCGCTCCTGCGCGGCCGCGGAATCGACATCGCGGTCGATCTCAAGGGCTACACGACGAACGCCCGCACCGGCATATTCGCGCAGCGCGCCGCGCCGGTCCAGGTCAGCTTCCTCGGCTATCCGGCGACGATGGGCGCGAGCTACATCGACTACCTCATCGCCGACGAGCGCGTGGTTCCGCCCGGTCACGACGCCTTCTACACCGAGCGCGTGGTGCGGCTGCCGGTGAGCTACCAGGTCAACGACGGGACCCGACCGATTGCGGGCCGCGTGCCCGCACGGGCGGAAGCGGGCCTGCCGGCATCGGGCTTCGTGTTCGCCTGCTTCAACACGAGCTGGAAGATCACGCCGCGATTCTTCTCGATCTGGATGCGGCTGCTGGCGACCGTGCCGGGCAGCGTGCTGTGGCTTCTCTCCGACAACGCCGACGCGACGAGGAACCTGCGCCGCGAGGCGCAGCGGCAGGGTGTCGCGCCGGACCGGCTGGTGTTCGCACCGAGGGTCGCGCCCGCGGAGCACCTGGCGCGGCATCGCCTCGCCGATCTGTTCCTCGACACGCTGCCCTGCAACGCGCATACCACGGCGAGCGACGCGCTATGGGCGGGGCTGCCCGTGCTGACCTGCGTCGGGGGCGCCTTCGCGGGCCGTGTGGCGGCGAGCCTGCTCGAAGCCGCGAATCTCCCCGAGCTCGTCACGCACGACGCGGATGCCTACGAAGCGCTCGCGCGGCGGCTTGCGCTCGAGCCGGGGCCTTTGTCGGCGCTGCGGGCGCGGCTCGCACAGGGACGCGCGTCGTGCGCGCTGTTCGACACCGATCGCTTTCGCCGTCACCTCGAGGCGGCGTACACGGCGATGGCGGAACGGTACCGGCGCGGCGAGCCGCCGGCGGCGTTGTCAATACCGCCGGGTTGACCGATCGTCGCCGACGGATATCATGAGGCGCGCAGGACGCTGGCGACATGGTCACTTGCGCTCACCCGGTCACCATGCCGCGAAGGGAATCCATCGAATGAGTCCGGCGTCCGGCAGTCCGTTGCGCATCGGCATCCTCGGTGCTGCGAAGATCGCGCGCCTGTTCGCCGACGGCGTGCGCCCCTCGCGCAAGGTGGCGGTGACCGCGGTGGCGAGCCGCGACGCCGGCCGCGCGGCGGCCTTCGCGCGCGAGAACGGGATCCCGCGCGTTCATGCGACCTACGAAGCGCTGCTCGCCGATCCGGACATCGAGGCGGTCTACGTACCGCTGCCCAACAAACTGCACGCGGCGTGGTCGATTCACGCCGTGGAAGCAGGCAAGCACGTCCTGTGCGAGAAGCCGCTGGCGGCGACGGCGGCCGAGGCGCGCGCCATCTTCGACGCGGCGCGCCGGCACGGCGTGCACGCGGTCGAAGCCTATCCGTACCGGGCGCAACCCCAGACGCTCGAACTGCGGGCGCTGCTCGCCGCGAAAGCGATCGGCAACGTGCAACTCATCCAGGCCGCCTTCGGGTTTCCGCTGACGGACACCGCGAACATCCGCATGGACCCTGCGCTCGCGGGCGGCGCGTTGATGGATGCCGGTTCCTATCCCGTGAGCCTCGTTCGCACGATCGCGGGCGCGCGCCCGGCGCGCGTGTTCGCGATGTCGCGCTGGGCGGACTCGGGCGTCGACCTCACCACGCAGGCCACGCTGCAGTTCTCGAGCGGTCTCCTCGCGCAGATCTCGTGCACGTTCGCCGCCGCCCGGCATCGGCATGCCTTCATAGGCGGCGATGCCGGCTCCATCGCCACCACTTACTTCAACGACACGTCGGCCACGTTCCCTCCGCGGCTGGACGTCAGGCGCGGCACCGGATGGGACGCGCAGCACGAAGTGGTCGAGACCGCGCCCTGCAATGGCTTTCTGGCGGAAGCGGAATCGTTCCATGACCTGGTGCGGGAGGGGATCGCTCGCTGGGTCGGCACCACGCCGGAAGAGTCGATCGACATCGCCTTGATGCTCGACGCGCTCGCCGAAAGCGCGCGCACGCGCGCGCCTGTGGACATCGCCGCGTAATCGCAGGCATCTCTCTCGCGGCTTGCTCTGCGCAGGGCTCTATGGCACTGTCTCACGCCCTCTGCTGGTGGAGCGACACGTGGAATTCAGCGACAAGACTGCCGACGACGCATCGCCCCTCGCGTCCGGGAAAGATTCCTTCGGCCACGAGCCCTCGGACGCATCGTCGCGATCGCGGCGCGAGTTCCTGAAGCTGTCCGCCGCCGCCGCGGGCTCCTCGCTGCTCGGCGGATGCATCGGCCAGGACACCACGCCCGAGGGCGCGCTCCTCGGAGGCGTGCCGTTCAGCACGTTCGATCACACCGTGGTGGTGATGTTCGAGAACCGGTCGCTGGACAGCCTGCTCGGCTATCTTTACGCCCCGGGCACGGTCCCGCGCAACCAGACGTTCAACGGCCTTGCCGGCGCCGATCACAAGTGTCCGGTGCCGCCGTACATCAACGACGGCAACGCGTACGTCTCGGCGCGCATCAGCCCCGGCACCGATGCCGACATGATGAATCCGAACCCGGACCCGGGCGAGGAATACCAGCACGTCAACACGCAGCTCTACAGCACCGTCGACCCGCCGGACAACGCGTTTCGCACGGCGCCGTTCATGGTCGCGCCGTGGAACAACCCGAAGCCCGCCCAAGCCGCCACGATGGATGGCTTCGTCCAGGATTACTGCAACAACTTCGTCGCAACCAACGGCCGCAAGCCGACGTTCGACGAATACCGCGTGATCATGGACAGCTTCAGCTCCGACCAGCTTCCTGTGCTGTCCACGCTAGCGCAGCAGTTCGCGGTGTACGACGCCTGGCATTGCTCGGTGCCGTCGCAGACCCTCACCAACCGGTCGTTCTTCCACGCGTCGACGTCATCGGGCTTCACGGTCAACGTCCCGTACACGAAGTGGGTCACGCAGAACGACCAGCCGACGATCTTCAACCGGCTGCAGGACGCGGGGCGCACCTGGCGCGTGTACTACGACGAGACCCAGATCGTGCCGATGACGGCGCTGATCCATGCGCAGCAGCTCTTCCCGTACTGGCTCAGCAATTTCGCCACGATGAGCGCGTTCTATGCCGACGTGGCCAACGGAACGCTGCCCGACTACGCGTTCATCGAGCCGCGGATGATCTTCAACAACAACGACTATCATCCACCAGCGCCGTCGATCACCTATCACGGCATCGTCATCGGCGGCATCTCCGACGTGCGCGCCGGAGACCTCCTCGCGCACCAAGTCTATTCCGCCGTGCGCCAGAGCAGCACGGCGTCGGGGTCCAACGCGCTCAACACGCTGCTGCTGCTCACGTTCGACGAGCACGGCGGCTGCTACGATCACGTCGCGCCGCCCGCGGCGATCTCGCCCGAGGTGCTCCAGCCCGAGGGCGAGAAGGGCTTCTTCTTCAACCGGCTGGGCGTGCGCGTGCCGGCGATCGCGATTTCCGCCTACACGCAGGCGAACACGGTGGTGAACCGCGAAGTGCATCACGGCGCGCTGGTGAAGACCCTTTGCGCCAAGTACGGGATGCCCCATCTCACCGAGCGCGATCGCACCGCGCCGGATCTTTCTGACGCGATCAACCTGAAGACCGCCCGCGCGCCGGCGACGTGGCCGGTGACGGTGCCGCGCCCCGTCCCGCCGCTGGCGCTGGAGACCAACCCCATGTCGGCGGCGCTCGCCCCGCGTCCGCTGAACGACCTGGAGCGCACGCTGGTGGGACTCGCCATGGCGCGGTTCCAGGGTGCCGAGCCCGCGCAGGACGCGATTCCGCAGAACCAGGCGGACGCCTACACGCTGCTGAAACAGCTCGCGGACGGCAAGTTCGGCAAATAGACGCTACGGCTGCGTCTGCCGCCGCCGCGTCACTTGGTCTTCACGGTGACCTGGTTGGAATAGGCGGAGACGGCCGTGGCGTTGTACGCCTGAACGCGATAGGTGTACTGACTGGGCGCCAGGCCCGTCTGCGTGAACGACGTCGTGTTGGCGCCCACCTGGCCGACACGCACGAATGCAGCCGTTCCGTTGGCGGCGCGCTCGACGTAAAAACCTTGCTCGCCGGTCGAGCGATCGGTCCAGCGCAGCGTGATCTTGCCGGGCTTCGACGTCGAGGCGGTCAGGCCCGTGGGCGCCTCGAGCGCGGGCGTGCTTGCCGTCGCGGAAATCGCGATCGTCGTCGACGACGTCGCGCCGCGATTGTCCGTCACGGTCAGCTTCGCCGCGTACGCGCCCGCGGCAGCGTACGTGTGGCTCGCCGCGGGCCCGGTCGCCGCGGCGCCGTCCCCGAACGTCCAGGCGTAGGCGACGACCGAGCCGTCCGCATCGGTCGACCCGGTACCGGAGAACGTCACGGCAAGGGGCGCGGGTCCGGTGGCCGGCGTTGCCGTGGCCCGCGCCACCGGCGGCGCGTTCGGCGAGCCGGCCGGGATCACGAGGAGCGTCACGCTCTGCGGGGGCACGGTGATGCTCACGCTGCTTCCGCTGGCGCCGACATCCGCCAGCCGCGTGATCGCGTTGGCCGCCGTGAGCTGCCACGGCTGCGCGACGCCCGTCGCCGTGAATCCGGCAAGGCTGAGGGTGACCGGCGTGGTACCCGAGAGCGCCTTGCTGATCACCATGATCGTCAGCGCGCCGTCCGTCGAGCGCAGCGCCGCGTACGCGGAGAGGCTGTCGGGATTGGGCACGCTGGCGAGCACGCTCGTGTCGCCGAACGTCGACCGGTTGCCGTCGTAGTTGCGATACAGCTTCATCGCCTTGTACGTCGGCGTCGAAGGATCGGGCGTCGTCCAGCGCGTGCCGAAGTCGAGGCCTTCGCGCCCGAAGATGCCGTAGATGTCGGCTTGCGTCGTCGCGCCGTTGATGTGCGCTTCCGCGCCCCAGTTGTACTCGGTGATCGCGACGGGAAGGCCCGGGTAGTACGCCGCCACCCAGTTCTTCAGGCGCGGGATCAGCATCACCTTGTCGTTGATCCAGGTGGGATCGACGTAGGCGGGGTCCCAGAGCGCGCGCGTAGAACGGTTGCGCAACAGCTGCATCGTCGTGGACGTGTCGTTGCCGAACTCTCCGCCTTGCGGGTAATAGTGCACGGAGAAAATGTCCAGCAGGCGCCGGCCGGTCGCAAGCTCGTTCTGGCGCATCTGGTCGAGCAGCCAGGGCAGATAATCCCAACTGCCGTGCGACTGGCGGTCGGGAAAGCAGCACCAGTTATGCGCGGCGCCGTACTGCTGGTCGTAGCCGCTGTAGAAGTAGCCGCTCCACCCCCATTCCTCCGGGCCGACGACCAGCGCCGAGGGGTCCGCGTTCTTGATCGCGCTCGCGAAGGCAATCATCTTGTTCCGGATCTCGTCCATGGCGGCGCCGGCGGGATGGACGTCCCGGTGCGTGGAGTGCCAGATGCTGGGCTCGTTGTCGAGGAGGTAATAGCGCAGCCCGCCGGCCGCGGCCGTCCCCCACGTGCCCACGAGGTGCTGCACCCAGCTTTGCTGCATCGACGCGACGTTCGGCACGTTCGCGTCGTTCGGATCGTTGCCGGTGATCGCGGCCCCGGTGCTCTTCAGGATGCCGTTGCCGGCATCGGGGTACCACTGCGAATCGTTGCCCGTTTGCGCGCCGTACTTGCCTTGGGAGAAGCTCGCGAGCTTGGAGCGGCTGGCGCCGACCTTGGCGACCCAGTCGATCATGGGCACCGTGATCATCGGCTGCGCGCCCGCGCTTCGGCTCGCGGCGATGAAGGCGTCCCCGCGTTCGCCGGGCGTCGCGCTCGCGTCGCCGATGCTCTCGAAATACCAGTCGAAGCCGCGGTTGTCGGCGTTCTGCTGCCAGTTGTAGCGCGAGCTGTTGTTGCCGCCGTAGCGGTTGAGCGGGCTGTTGAGGTCGGCCAGCGTCGCGGCGGTCCCGTAGGCCGTGCCGTAGATGTACGGACTGATCGGGCGCCGGTTCGCATTCGCATCGACGGTCACGGTGACCGCGGCGTTTTGCGCGCCGACGTGCGATGCCCCCGCGAGAAGCAGCGCGCCGAGGAGCGCGCGGACGGCAAGGTCGGGAGTACGCATTGGCTAGGCTCCTGGAAGTATGCCAGCGTCATAGCAGAATCGGGGGCGCTCCGCAACGCCCGACGGACCGGCTGACCGCGCCTCATTCCGTGACCGGTGACCGCGACCCGCGCGGTATAGTCGCTCGCCGACATCTGGAGGACGTGAAAGATCTCGATGGAGTGCGATCTCGTCGTCGTAGGGTCCGGCGCCTCCGGCCTTGCCGCGGCCGTCACCGCCGCGTGGCACGGACTCAGGGTCGTCGTCGTCGAGAAGGACCCCGTGTTGGGCGGCGCCACGGCCTGGTCGGGCGGCTGGATGTGGGTGCCGGGCAATCCGCTGGCGCGGCGGGCGGGCATCCACGAGGATCCGCAGCAGCCGCGCACGTACCTCACGCACGAGCTCGGGCCGCGCTACGACGCCGCCCGCATAGACGCCTTTCTCGACAACGCGCCGCGGATGGTGGCGTTCTTCGAGACGCATACCGCGCTGCAGTTCGCGGACGGCAACGCGATCCCCGACATGCACGGCGACGTTCCCGGCGCGGCGACGGGCGGGCACCAGGTGATCGCGGCGCCCTACGACGGCCGCGAGACCGGCGCGCTGCTGCCGCGGCTGCGCACGACGATGCGCGAGACGTCGTTCATGGGCATGCCGATCATGGCGGGCAAGGATCTCGCCGCGTTCCTCACCATGACGAGATCGCTGCGGTCGCTGCTCCACGTGGCCCGGCGTGTCGCCCTTCACCTCCGCGATCTCGCGTTCCACGGCCGCGCCCTGCAACTCGTCAACGGCGTCGCGCTGATCGCGCGACTGGTCAAATCCGCGGACGCGCTCGGCGTTGAAATGCTCGAATCGGCCCCGGCGAAGCGGCTGCTGTTCGACGCCGGTCGTGTCGCAGGCGTGGCCGTGGGCACGGCGGCGGGCGAGCGCGAGATCCGCGCGACCCGTGGCGTCGTCCTCGCCGCCGGCGGGTTTCCGCACGACGTCGCGCGGCGCCAGGCGCTCTTTCCGCGGACGCCCACGGGCGCGGAGCATCTGGCGCTTCCGCCCGCCGCGTGCTCAGGCGACGGCATCACGCTGGGCGAATCGGCGGGCGGCGTGCTGGCGACTGAACTTGCCTCGCCGGTGGCCTGGGCGCCGGTCTCGAAGGTGGTGCACGCCGATGGCACCGTCGGTCACTTTCCGCACATCATCGATCGCGGCAAGCCGGGGGTCATCGGTGTGCTCGCGGATGGGCACCGCTTCGTCAACGAAGCCGGTGGCTACTACGACTACACGGCGGCGATGGTCGCCGCGGCGCCGGAAGGCGCGGAAGTGGCGTCCTGGCTGATCTGCGACCACCGGTGCCAGCGACGCTACGGTCTGGGCTTCGCCAGGCCTTTCCCGATTCCGCTCGCGCAGTTCATTCGCAGCGGCTACCTGAAGCGCGGCGCGACGATCGAGGCGCTGGCCGTCGCGTGCGGCATCGACGCCGCCGGTCTTTCGGCGACGGTGAGCGCGTTCAACGCGCACGCGCGGCACGGCGAGGATCCGCAATTCGGCCGCGGGACGACACCCTACAACCGCAAGCAGGGCGATCCTGCGCACGGCCCGAATCCGTGCGTCGCACCGATCGAGCGCGCGCCGTTCTACGCCGTCAAGGTTCTCCCCGGATGCTTCGGGACGTTCGCGGGCCTGAAAACGGACGCATCGGCGCAGGTGCTGGACCAAAGCGGGCAGGCGATCGCCGGTCTCTACGCCGTCGGCACGGACATGGCGAGCGTGATGGGCGGCCTCTATCCCTCCGGGGGCATCAACCTGGGTCCCGCGATGACGTTCGGCTACGTCGCCGGCCGCCATGCCGCCGGCGTCACACGGCCCGAAGTGGAGGATTTCGCCCGCGCTGACCGCTGAGCCGCGCGACGGCCCCGTGTCCAGTACACTGGGCCAATGACCCGGCAAAAGCATCCCGCGGCAGCGAAGGCGGGCCCCTCCAGAAGGACCGCGGGAACGGCGACGCGCAGGCGCGCGGAGGAAACGCTGCTGAAGGCGGGCGCGCTTCAGCGGGCGATCTTCAACAGCGCCAACTTCTCGAGCATCGCCACCGACGCGAGGGGCGTGATCCAGATCTTCAACGTCGGCGCGGAGCGGATGCTGGGCTATACGGCGCTCGAAGTGACCAACCAGATCACGCCGGCCGACATTTCCGACCCGCAGGAGCTCGTCACCCGCGCCAAGGCGCTCAGCAGCGAGCTCGCCACGACGATCACGCCGGGTTTCGAGGCGCTGGTGTTCAAGGCGTCGCGCGGCATCGAGGACATCTACGAGCTGACGTACATCCGCAAGGACGGCACCCGCTTCCCGGCGGTGGTCTCGGTCACGGCGCTGCGCGATGCGCAGGACGCGATCATCGGCTATCTGCTGATCGGCACCGACAACACGGCGCGCAAGCTCGTCGAGGCGGAGCAGAAAAAGCTCGATCAGCGCTTGCGCGACCAGCAGTTCTACACGCGCTCGCTGATCGAATCGAACATCGACGCGCTGATGACGACCGATCCGTCCGGCATCATCACGGACGTCAACAAGCAGATGGAGGCGCTCACCGACTGCACCCGCGACGAGCTGATCGGCGCGCCGTTCAAGAACTACTTCACGGATCCGGAGCGGGCGGAAGCCGGCATCAAGCGCGTCCTGAGCGAGAAGAAGCTGACGGACTACGAGCTGACCGCCTGCGCGCGCGACGGAAAGCGGACGGTGGTGTCGTACAACGCGACCACGTTCTACGACCGCGACCGCACGCTGCAGGGCGTGTTCGCTGCGGCGCGCGACGTCACCGAGCGCAAGCAGGTGGAGGCCGAGCTCAAGCAGGCGAAGGCGGTGGCCGAGAGCGCGAGCCAGACCAAGTCGGATTTTCTGGCGAGCATGAGCCACGAGATCCGGACGCCTATGAACGCCATCATCGGCATCGCGGACCTGCTGGCGAAGACGTCGCTCACGCCCGAACAGGACAAGTACGTGCAGATCTTTCGCCGCGCCGGCGACAACCTGCTGCACCTCATCAACGACATCCTGGACCTGTCCAAGGTCGAGGCTTCCCAGCTGGAGCTCGAGCGGACCCGCTTCTCGCTGAACGATCTGCTGGGCAAGGTCACGGAAATGGTGGGCGTTCCGGCGCAGGACAAGGGCCTGACGCTGGTCTGCGAAACGGCAGCCGGAATTCCGGGCGACCTGATCGGGGACCCGACGCGGCTGCGGCAGGTGCTGCTCAACCTTCTCGGCAATGCCATCAAGTTCACGGAATCGGGCGAAGTCGCCCTGCGGGTGACGCGGGACGCCGAGTTCCCGGACCCCGGCGCGCTGCGATTCACGATCGCCGACACGGGCATCGGCATCGCGCGCGACAAGCTGGGCGCCGTGTTCGATCGATTCACCCAGGCGGATTCCTCGACCACGCGGCGGTATGGCGGCTCCGGGCTCGGCCTCACCATCTCGAAGCGCCTGGTCGAGCTGATGGGCGGACGCATCTCGGTCGAGAGCACGGCCGGCGAGGGCAGCGTCTTCGCTTTCACGGTGCCGCTGGAGATCTGGGCGGGCGCCGCCGGGGACGCGGACGTGGCGGCGCGCACGGGCCCCGAAGCGCCGTTGCGCGCGCTGCGCATACTCCTGGTGGAGGATTCGCCGGACAACCGCACCATCACGGTGGCCTACCTGCGCGACACGCCGTACCGGATCGAAAGCGCCGAGAACGGCGCGGTCGCCTATGAAAAATTCGTCGCGGGCCACCACGACCTCGTGCTCATGGACCGGCAAATGCCGGTGATGGACGGCTTGGCCGCGACGCGCGCGATCAGGGCGTGGGAGAAAGCGCAGGGCCGCGCGCCGACGCCGATCATCGCGCTGACGGCCTCGGCGCTGAAGGGCGACCAGGAGAAATTCGTGGCGGCGGGATGCACGGCGTTCCTGACCAAGCCGATCAAGCAGGACGTGCTGTTGCAGGCGATCAAGGAGCATTCGATGATCGCGGAGCAGAGCGCGGAGCGCGGCGGCAAGGATGCCGTCCTCGTGCATGCCGATCCCAAGTTCGCCGACCTGATCCCCGGCTTCCTGCAGAACCGCAGGAACGACGTGCGGACCATGCTCGCCGCACTCGATCGCGGCGATTTCGAGACCGTGCAGAGCCTCGGCCACGGCATGCGCGGCGCCGGCGGGAGCTGGGGCTTCCAGCGGATCAGCGACCTCGGCGCCGACCTCGAGCAGGCCGCGTCCAGCGTCGACGCCGGCGCGTCGCGCCGCTGGGTGGAACAGCTGTCGAGTTACCTGGACAACGTCGAGGTCGTGTACGACCCCTGTGAAGGCGCTACGCCGGCTGTGCGCGGGTGAGGCAGGCCCGAACGCGCGCAGTGAGCTGCGGGATCGAGAACGGCTTGGTCACGTAGTCCGTCACGCCGGCGTCGAAGCCGGCGCGGGTGCTGGGCTCGTCCGTCATCGCGGTCAGCATGAGCACCGGCAACCGCGCGGTCCGCGGATTGCCGCGAAGCGCCTTCACGACCGCCATGCCGTCCATGCCGGCCATCTTGTAATCGAGCACGACGAGGTCCGGCGCTTGCTGGTCGACCTGCCGCAGCGCTTCCTGCCCGCCGGCGGCGGTGCTCACCGTGTACTGCTCGTCGACGAGCGCGCGGACGATCAGCGCCAGCATGTCGGGCTGGTCGTCCACCACCAGGATCCGGAACTGCCGCTGGGCGACCGAAGGCTGCGAGGCGGCCGCAACCGCGTAGGGCTTCATCGTGGCGCGCGGCGCCAGCGCGATTTCGCAGCCCTCGTACGCGCAGAACACGTCGAGGCCGGTCCCTTGCCGCTCCGCCAGCGCGCGTGCGCGGCGCTCGATTTCCGCGACGAAGTCGTCGTCGTGGCCCGGATCGTGATGCGTCAGCGCGACGCGTTTCACGCCGGCCGCCGCCGCCACCTGCACGACGTAATCGTAGGTGCTGTGCCCCCACGTCTTCTTCGCCGGATACTCCTCGGGCGTGTACTGGGCGTCATGGATCACGAGATCGGCGTCGGCCATGAACCGCGCATGCCGGCGATCGCCCTCGTGCAGCATCGACTCGATGCGGCCCGGCGCGCTGCCGGCGCGCCAGAGCTCGTCGGAGAAGGGCTCGTGATCCACGAGATAGACGATGGAGGCGCCGTCGACCTCCACGCGATACCCCACCGTCATCGCCGGATGATTGAGATACTGGGCCGCCACCCGCGCGCCGCCAATCGCGTGGAGGCCCTCGGTGAGGTCGTGATAGGTGATCGCGGCCGGCAGCTGGGTGAGGTCGACGGGGAAATACGTGAACTCCATCTGTCCCGCGAGCACCTCGTGCAGCGAGCCGCGGCTGCCTTCCGGGCCGTGGATCGCGACCGTGTTCCCCTTGACGAACGCCGGCGTGAAAAAGGGAAAGCCCTGGATGTGATCCCAGTGGGTATGACCGAGCAGGATGTTGGCGTCGACGGCGCCGCCTCGCGCCATCAACGCGGCGGCCAGCTGGCGCGCGCCCGTGCCGCAATCGAAGATCAGCAGGCCGCCGGCGTCGGTGACGAGCTCGACGCACGACGTGTTGCCGCCGAAATGATTGGTGCCTGGCCCGGGAACGGCGATCGAGCCCCGCGTTCCCCAGAAACGTACTCGCATCGCTCGAAAGCTCCGGCCGCTACGGTGTCGGCACGACGGACGTCAGTGCATGCGCACCTTTGTCGGTGCCCGCGCGATACGTCTGTACGGTACCACACAAACCGTGCGTCAGCTTTCGTCGGCCGGCTGCAGCCGCCGCCACCCCTCGTGTCCCAACCGGCGCATCGTCTCGATGTTCCTTTCGTAGATTTCGGCGGCGTCGGGAAACGCCGCCACGGCGCGGTCGATGCTCGCCTCGCGCAGCAGATGGAGGGTCGGATAGGGCGACCGGTTCGTGCAGTTCTCGATGTCGTCCGCAGCGTTGCCCGCGAACTCGTACTCGGGATGGAAGCTTGCGATCTGCAGGATGCCGCGATAGCCGCGGCTGCCGACCAGGCCCTCGGCCTCGCGCAGGAAGAGGTGAAAGTCGATGAAGTCCGTCATCGCCGCGGGGTGGATCAGCAGCGTCGTATCCAGGGCTTCCGGATTCGCCTCCACCAGCAGGTCGAGCTCGCGGCCGAGCTCGGCCAGCAACGTGTCCGCCGAAGCGGCCGCCGTCGCCGCATAGCGGATCTGCCGCTTGACGTGTACGGCCTTGGCGAACGGACAGAGGTTGAGGCCGATCACGGCGGCCTCCAGCCAGCGGCGGGTCGCCGCAATCACGCGGGCGGTGGTCGCGGCGTCCGCGAAGGGATGGAGGACTTCGGTCATGGCGAATGGGCAGGGGCCCATGCCACCATACCGGACGTGCGCGATCGCTGGATAGGGGGTTGCACAGAGGTCGGCCGGTGACGACGCGGCTCGGCTGGAAGGCGTGGCGATTGCCGCCGGGCGGCGCAGTTAGAATGCGGATTGACGCGTCCGGCGCGTGGCGATAAGGTCCCCGACTTCCCGCACTCAGAGGATCCACAAGAATGTCCAAGAACAGACCCGCCATCGGCACCGACGGCGTCGCGCTTCCGATCCTTCCGCCCGAGCGCGACGCGCGCGTCTGGGCGCGCATGGTGCGGGTGGTTTTCTACACGCCCGGCTTCCTCGCGCTGCTGCTGCTGAAGGCCGGCGAGCCGACGAGCTTCGGCATCACGGTCGAGCTGCTGATGCTCACCAGCGCGTCGGCGGTCGTCGCGGGACTCTTCATCGGCACGCAGTCCGGCGATGCGGGTGCCGATCATTCGTCGCGTGTCGGCACATGGTGCGGCTCGCTGGTGCTCGAGCTCCTCGCCGTGGTGCCGTTCCTGTGCGCGATACCCGCGCTGTTTCACGAGCTCGCCCACAGCCAGCTGCTGCACGCGTCGGCCCCGGGCGCCATCGACGTGAGCCTGGGCGCGTCCGAGCTGCTGCCGATGGTGGCGATCCTGCCGTTCATGCTCTACCAGCTGGCGGGATTCGGCACGCTGCATTTCGTCGTGCCGAAAGCGGCGAACTGGGCGATCAACCTCGGCATCCTCGCGCTGATCATCGCCGCCTACGTGGCGAATCGCCAGGCGAACTACGTGCTGGAGCGCATGCTGGTCGCCATCCTCGTTGGCGCGATGGCGCTCACGATCTTCTACGGCGTGCTGAAGCTCCGGCAGATGCAGGAGGACTACGACGCCCGCCTGCCGGCCAAGGAACCGAAGTAGCACGGCAAGCGCGCAGCGCAACGGCGGACAGGGTCATCGATGTGGTGGATCAGCTATCGCGGTGAAGGCAGGCACGGGGTCGAGAACATCGGCGTCTTCGAGGACGACGGCTCGCCGCGCGCGAAGCATCCGCTGCTGCTCGACGAGGCGCCCGACGCGCATCCGCTGAAGATCGCCCGCGGCTTCGCGGTGGTGGGGGATGACCTCTACATCGCCAACGCATGGCGCCGGGACAGTCACGTGGCCCGCTACCGCCGCCACGGCGACATGTACCACTTCGCCGACGTCGTGGTTTCCACGAAGCACGTGTCGGCGATGGTGCATCCGTTCGACGTCGAGCTCGGCGACGACGGCCGTCTCTACGTGTCGTGCCAGGACACGAACACCGTGGTCGCCATCCTGCCGAAATCGCGCTCGCCCGCGCCGGTGGCGACGCACCTGCGGGAGAATTTCCCGGACGGCGAGTTCCTGCCCGGCACGCTCGTCGCGTCGAGCCAGGGGCGGCTGCCGGAGGTCGGCGAGAACGCGCCGCCCAACGTCCCCGCGCCGCAGGGCCTTGCCGTGGTCCTGGACGTGCACGGCAAGCCCCGTCACTCGGTGCGCGGCATCATCGTCTACCGTGACCATCTCTACGTGGCCGACGAAGCCGGCGACCGCGTCAAGATCTTCGAGGTGGCGTCGGGACGGCTGGTCGCGCGCATCAAGGGCCGGAAGCTGACGAAGCCCGTCCACCTGATCCTGCACAATTCCACGCTCTACATCGGCGCGGCCGGCTCCGGCAGCATCCTCGCGTTCGACATCCCCGACGTGATTCCGGAAGGCAAGCTCAAGGCGCGCGTCGTCATCGACGGCACGCTGCGGGCGCCGTCGGGTTTCGCCATCGGTCCCGACGGCGATCTCTACGTCGCGGAGCGCTTCGACCAGCGGGTGCGGCGCTATTCGCTGGACGGCGTGAAAAAGGGCACGTTCATCCGGGGACTGCCGGACATGCCGGAGTTCCTGCTGCACGTGCCCGATCGCGTGTGACGCGGGTCAGCCCTGGTTCTTGATCGTCGGGTCGAGCACGGGGCAGTCGCCGTACCAGAAGCTCTTCACGTGGATCGCGTACTTGAAGTCGCCGGCGACGTCGTTCTTGTCGTGCAGGCTGAACTTCTTGCCAGCGCCGCTCGAGTCCGGCTGGTCGAACTGGCTGCCGCCGTCCTTGATCACGATGCCGTCGGCGGCGAACGTGTTGCCGCCGATCCACGACGCATGGTCCAGCTCCCACTGGATCACGACGTTCCGCTTGTCCTTGTCGACGACCAGCGGATCCGGCACCGGCGTCTCGATCTTGCATCTGTTTACCGAGACCGCAACCTTGCAGACACCGGTGCCGTCGCAATGAGATCCGGCCATTCCACCGCCCGACCCGTCGCCCGGCGGCATCGACGAGCATCCCGTCAGGCCCGCGACCGCGATCGTCGCAGCGATACCGGCAACACTGGCAGTCCGATTCATGGCATCCCTCCCCTGGTTTTCCGCGAGGCGCGGAAGCGCGAGGGACTATAGCGCCGTTCACGCCGCTTTCGGACTTGTAGCCGACGACCAGCGTCGCGGGCGGCAGGGCGGGATCGCCGGGCCGAACGATCGTTCTATAATATCGACCGTCCATGAACAGCTTCGACCGATTCCATCCCGCCGTCGGGCGGTGGCTCCGCAGCCGGTTCGGGTCCGCAACGCCCGCGCAGGAGCGCGCGTGGCCGCTGATCCAGGCGGGGCAGAGCGTGCTCATCGCCGCGCCCACCGGCTCCGGCAAGACGCTCGCCGCGTTCCTCGCGGCCATCGACGCGCTGGTCCGGCACGGCCTGCAGGCGCCGTTGCCGGACGAGACGCTCGTCGTCTACGTCTCGCCGCTGAAGGCGCTGTCCAACGACATCCAGCGGAACCTGGCCGTGCCGCTGGCGGGGATCCGGGCCGAGCTCGAGGCGCTGGGCCTGCCGGACGTCGAGATCCGCACGCTGGTCCGCACCGGCGACACGCCGCAGGCCGAACGCGCGGGCATGCGCCGGCGGCCGCCGCACATCGTCGTCACCACGCCCGAGTCGCTGTACGTGCTCCTGGGCTCCGAATCCGGCCGCCGGATGCTCGCCACCACACGCACGGTGATCGTCGACGAAATCCACGCGCTCGCCGGCAACAAGCGCGGCAGCCATCTCGCGCTCTCGCTCGAGCGCCTCGCGGCGCTGGCGGCCGCGCCGCCGGCGCGCATCGGTCTCTCGGCCACGCAAAAGCCGATCGGCGAAATCGCCCGCTTCCTGGCCGGCGTGGGGCCTGCCGGCGAGCCGCGTCCCTGCGCGATCGTCGACACCGGCCACGCGAGGCCGCGCGATCTCGCGCTCGAAGTCCCGTCGTCGCCGCTGTCGGCGGTGATGTCGAACGAGATCTGGGACGAGGTGTACGCGCGCCTCGCGCAGCTCGCGGCCGACGAGCGCACGACGCTCGTCTTCGTCAACACGCGGCGCATGGCGGAGCGCGTGGCGCGGCATCTCTCCGAGCTCATCGGCGCGGGGCGCGTGATGTCGCATCACGGCAGCATGTCGAAGGAGCGGCGCCTCGACGCCGAGCAGCGGCTGAAGAACGGCGAGCTCGAGGTCCTGGTCGCGACGGCCTCGCTCGAGCTCGGCATCGACATCGGCGACGTCGACCTCGTCTGCCAGCTCGGGTCGCCGCGGTCGATCGCCACGTTCCTGCAGCGCGCAGGCCGCGCGCGCCACCACGTGGGCGGCGTTCCGAAGGCGCGGCTCTTTCCCCTGTCGAGGGACGATCTCGTCGAGTGCACCGCGCTCCTCGACGCCGTGCGCCGCGACGAGCTTGACCGCGTGCACATTCCAGCGGCGCCGCTCGAGGTGCTTGCGCAGCAGATCGTCGCCGAGGTCGCCGCCGCCGAGTGGGCCGAGGACGCGCTGTTCGCGCTCGTCCGGGGCGCGTATCCCTACGCGACGCTGTCGCGCGAGTCGTTCCAGGATGTCGTCCGGATGCTGTCCGAAGGCGTCAGCACGCAACGCGGGCCGCGTGCCGCGTACCTGCACCGCGACGCCGTCAACGGCGTGGTGCGCGGCCGCCGCGGGGCGCGCCTCGCGGCGCTCACGTCCGGTGGCGCCATCCCGGACAACGCCGACTACGACGTCGTGCTCGAGCCGGCGGGCCAGCTCGTCGGCACCGTCAACGAGGACTTCGCCGTCGAGAGCCTTGCCGGCGACGTCTTCCAGCTCGGCAACACGTCCTACCGCATCCGGCGCATCGAAGCCGGCCGCGTGCGCGTCGAGGACGCGCAGGGCCAGGCGCCCACCATTCCGTTCTGGCTGGGCGAGGCGCCCGCGCGCACCGACGAGCTTTCGCTCGCCGTGTCCCGGCTGCGGACCGACCTGTCCGAATGGACGGGGGACGAGGCGGGCAAGGCCGCTGCGCGCGCGCACCTCGCGAACCACGTCGGCGTCGCCGCCGCGGCGTCGACCCAGCTCGTCGATTACCTGTACAACGCCCGGGCGGCGCTGGGCACGCTGCCGACGCAGCAGACGGTGATCCTCGAGCGCTTCTTCGACGAATCGGGGGGCATGCAGCTCGTCATCCATTCGCCGTTCGGCAGCCGCATCAACCGCGCCTGGGGCCTTGCGCTGCGCAAGCGCTTTTGCGTCAAGTTCAATTTCGAGCTCCAGGCCGCGGCCACGGAAGACGCGATCGTCCTGTCGTTGTCGACGAGCCACAGCTTCGAGCTCGCCGCCGTCGCCCGCTACCTCCATTCGAAGACGGTGCGCGACGTGCTGATCCAGGCGATGCTCGACGCGCCGATGTTCGCGGCGCGCTGGCGCTGGATCGCCGGCATCTCGCTCGCGCTGCCACGTTTTCGCGGCGGCAGGAAAGTCGCGGCGCCGCTCCAGCGGATGCGCGCGGAAGACCTGCTCGCGTCCGTGTTTCCGGACCAGGTCGCGTGCGCCGAGAACATCGTCGGTGAGCGCGAGATCCCCGAGCATCCGCTGGTCGCGCAGGTCATCCACGATTGCCTGCACGAGGCGATGGACATCGACGGGCTCGAAGCGCTGCTGCGCCGCCTCGAGAGCGGCGACCTCCGGGTGGTCGCGCGCGACCTCACGATGCCGTCGCCGCTCGCGCTGGAGATCCTGACCGCGCGCCCGTATGCGTACCTGGACGACGCGCCGCTGGAGGAGCGCCGCACACAGGCCGTGATGGCGCGGCGGTGGCTGGACGACGCCGCAACCGAGCGCCTCGGCCAGCTCGACACGGCCGCCATCGAGCGCGTGCGCGCGGAGGCGTGGCCGGATCCCGCCACCGCCGATGAAATGCACGATGCTCTGCTGACGGTGGGGTTCTTCACCGCGGCCGAGGCGGCCGCGCGGCCGCCGTGGAGCGCGCTGCTGGAGGAGCTGGTGCGCGCGCGGCGCGCAACGCGGCTCGTGCTGGATCGGTCGTACGTTTGGGCGGCGGCGGAGCGCCTGCCGCAGGTTCGCCGCGTGCTCGAGCGCGCCACGCCCACGCCGCTGATCGACGTGCCCGCGGAATTCGCCGGACACCCGTGGACGCGCGAAACGGCGCTGCTCGAGCTCATGCGCTCCCGTCTGGGCGCGCTCGGGCCTGCCGTCGCCGAGGACGTGCTCGGGCCGACGGATGTCGAGGCGGGCGACGCGAGCGCCGCGCTGGCGGCACTGGCGGCCGAGGGCGTGGCGATGAGCGGCCGCTTCACGCCCGGCGCCGCGCGCGACGAGTGGTGCGACCGCGGCCTTCTCGCGCGAATCCATCGCTACACGGTGAACCGCCTGCGGCAGGAGATAGAGCCCGTCGCCACCGCCGACTTCATGCGCTTCCTGTTGCGCTGGCAGCAGGTCGCGCCGGACGAGCGGCGGCAGGGCGCCGATGCCCTCGACGCGATCATCGCGCAGCTGCAGGGGTTCGAGGCGCCGGCGTTCGCGTGGGAATCGGACTTGCTGCGCGCGCGGCTCGACGACTACGACCTCACGTGGCTCGACGACCTGTGCCTGTCGGGGCGCGTCGCGTGGACGCGCCTGTCGCCGCCGCGTCCAGCCGCGGACAAGGCGGGAGCGGGCACGGGCCCCGTGCGAAGCGCGCCGATCGCGCTGCTGCCGCGGCGCACGGCGGCTGCATGGACGCGGCTCGCACGCAGCGCCGCGGTCGCCGCGCCCGTCCTGGGCTCGCGCGCGCTGGCGGTCGCCGACCATCTGCGAGCGCACGGCGCGGCGTTCTTCGACGAGATCGTCGACGCCACGGGCATGCTGCGCACCGACGTCGAGACGGCGCTCTCCGAGCTCGTCGTGCACGGCATTGCCAGCTCGGACAGTTTCTCGGGCCTGCGCGCGCTCCTCACGCCGTCGGAAAAGCGCAAGGCGTTCGGCGGCCGCCGGCTGCGCCGCGGCGCGATGCTGGGCATCGAGGACGCCGGCCGCTGGGCGCTTCGTCACGCGCCCGCGCCCGTCAAGCCCGATGCTCGCGCGCCGGCCGCGTCGGACGCGGATGTGGAGCACGCGGTGCACGCGCTGCTGCGGCGCTACGGCGTCGTCTTCTGGCGCCTGCTGCAGCGCGAATCGTCGTGGCTGCCGCCGTGGCGCGAGATGCTCCGCGTGCTGCGCCGCCTCGAAGCGCGCGGCGAGATTCGCGGCGGGCGCTTCGTGGCCGGCATCTCCGGCGAGCAGTTCGCGCTGCCGGACGCCGTCAACGCGCTGCGCAAGGCCCGCCGTGCAGGCGCGCCGGACGACTACGTCGTGGTGAGCGGCGTCGACCCCCTCAATCTCGTCGGCCTGCTGCTGCCGGGCGCCAAGGTCCCCGCGCTCGCGGGCAACCGCATCCTTTATCGCGACGGCGTGCCGGTGGCGACGCTCGTCGGCGGCGACATCGACTGGCGGGAGGCGCTCGCCGCCGCCGACGCGCGGAGGGCGGAGGACATGCTCCGGCGCCGCGCGTCGTCCCCTCTGTCGCCGCGGCCATCGCGCGATCCGGCGGGCCCCTAGGCTTTTCGCGCGCCGGTTTGCGCGGGCGCATCAGCCGAAGAAGGTGTCCAGCGTCGGGAACGCGGCGTCGCCGCGGATGCAGTCCTGCAGGTAGATGGCGAAGCCCGGATCGCCGGTCCAGAGCGAATAGCGCATCTGTCCGTGCTCGCGTGCATGCGCTTCGGTCTGCGCGATGCCGTGCATCGCGAACGCGCGCGCCTTGGCGAGCCAGTGCTCATCGCCGGTCCGCTCGAACAGCTTCAGGAACGCGTAGCCGTTGCCGCCGGTGCCATGGCACAGGTTCGAGCCCTTGGCGAGCGGGCCGGCGTGCCACGTGAGGTCGCCGGCGCCGAGAAGCAGATCGTCGAGCTCGCGCGAAGGCAGGTCGCCGAGGCAGATGACGAACCCGGGCGCGCCGTGGCAGAACTGGACGAGCGGCGACTGCACGTGCCGGGATTCGAGCATCGCCGGCCAGTTGGCCTGCCGTCCCTCGCGCTGCGCCGTCGCGCGAATGGTCGTGACGATGCATTGCTCCCACGCTTCCCACTCGGCGGGCTCCAGCAGGTGTCGGCCGTGGATCAACGGCACGGCGGTGGCGACGAAGCCGTGGACCGCATCGAGAAACGTGTACTCGCGCCCGTAGAGGTCCTGCGTCCAGTAGCGGCAGCCACGCTCGGCTGACCAGAGGAGCTGCGACCAGAGCTTGCGGGCCGTCTTCGCGAACAGCGCCGCCCACCGCGATTCACCGGTTTGCTGATACAGGAACAGCGCGGCGAGAAGCGTGCCGGGCGACCCCCACATCAGTTCGCGCGCCGGGTGGTCGAGATTGCCGTCGATCAGCGCTTCCAGCCGCGACGCCGTCGCCTCGGAAGGCGCCAGCGCGTAGCTCAGCATCAGGATGCCGGTGTCGCCCATCAGGTACGACGCACGGTCCGCTTCGGCGCAGCGGTCGGTTTCGAGCACGCCGCGGTTCAGCGCGAGCAGCGTTTCGACGTAGTCCGTGTAATCGCGCGCGAGCGTCACGGCGCCGGTCGACTCGAGATGCTGTAGCGCCCAGACCGTGCCTGCCGCGCCGAAGTAGATGTTGAAGCGCGGGTCCGGCGGCCGGCCTTCGGCGTCGAGCGGGTGCAGCGGCCAGTGCCGTCCCGGCGTGAACCGCGCCTCGGTGTCGCGCACGATCTCCGCGACCGTCCGCGCGGCCTTTGTCGCGTCCCACGGCGACGCCTGCAGCGGCGAATGACGTTCGGGATCGTAGAGCACGGAGGATCCTTCGAGGGGCGTTTCGGGCCGGCGAAGGATATCAAGGACTTGCCGGTTCGTGTCCGCCGACCTGCGGCGGCCTCTTTGCGCTGCCGCGGCAACCTGCGAATATCGCCCTTTCCGCGGAGGGACCATGGCGTATCGAATCGTGCGTTTCCGGAGGCTGCCTGTCGCAGGCGCGATCGCGCTCGCGTCGGTGTGCACCCTCGCCGCAGCGCAGAACGTGAAGATCACGCCGCTGGGCTCGCATGCGGGCGAGCTCTGCTCGCGGGACCGCGCGACGGTCTTCGAGGATCCCACGGGCGTGCGCATCCTCTATGACGCTGGACAGTCGGTGACGGGCGCCGAGGACGCGCGGCTCGGCAGGATCGACGCCGTGCTGCTGAGCCACGCGCACGGCGATCACATCGGCGACCAGAAGATGAAGGCACTGGAGGCCGGCACCTGCGATGCCCCGGAGGTCGTGTCGGCGGCACCCAATTCCACCACGGCCGAGATCGCCGCCGCCAAGAACGCCGCGATCGTCATGGTGGTGCCGCTCGCGAACTTCATCGGCAGGAAGGTCGAGGCGGTGCGCGGCAAGCCCACCGCGGCCTGCCCCCAGACGGGCAGCGACCTCGTCGCGCCGCTCGCCGCGGCATGCCTCGCGACGGTCCAGACCGGTGGCACGCGCTCGATCCGCACCGCCACCGGCAGAGCCGTCGAGATCACCGTCGTGCCGGCGGCGCACGACAGCACGGTGCCGCGCGAGCTGCTGAGCGAAGCGACTCGCAAGGTGCTGGAAACCGACAACGTCAGCGTCACGCTGGGACCGCCGAGCGGCTACGTCATCCGCTTCACCAACGGGCTCGTCGTCTACCTTTCGGGGGACACCGGCATGCACGCCGAGATGAAGTCGGTCGAGGGCGATTACTACAAGGCGAACCTGATGGTGCTGAACCTGGGCCCGAGCGCGCTGACGTCGAAGGAGGCGGCCTACGTCGCCGACGAGCTTGTGAAGCCGGCGGCCGTCATCGCCTCGCACGTCAACGAAGGCGCCACCACCGCCGGCAAGCTCCGGCCGGCGTCGCGCACCGCCGCCTTCGCGTCGCTGGTGAAGGGGCGACCCGTCTATCCGGCGCTGAGCGGCAAGACGATGGAGTTCAGCGGCGAAGGGAAGTGCGTGGCCGGTTGCTAGGCGCGGCCCGAAAGCTCGGCGCCCGCGTCCGGCGGAAGCCGGCTGGCCCACAGGATGGCGACGGCCATCAGCACCGCGGACACGATCAGCGCGTTGCGAAAGTCGGCGAGCGCGAGCTGGCCGCCGCTTCTCGCGGCCTGCGACAATCCGAGCGCGAGCGTGGCCACGGCCACGCCGAGCGCGCCGGCCGCCTGCTGGGACAGCGCCGCCAGCGTCGTCGCGCCGGGCCGCAGGCGGTCGGGCACGTCGGCGAACGCGAGCGTGCTCATCGACGTGAAGTTCATCGAGCGCGTCATGCCGGCGGCGAACAGCAGCGCGTAGACGATGGCCATCGGCACGGTCGGCGACAGCAGCGCGCAGCCGAGCAGCGACGCTGCGCACAGCGCGCCGTTGACGCGGATGACGTCGCGAAAGCCGAAGCGGCGCAGGATCGGCGTCGTCACGCTCTTCATCGACAGGTTGCCCGCCATGTAGACCAGCACCATCACGCCGGCCTCGAACGGGCTCATGCCGAAACCGATCTGGAACATCAGCGGCAGCAGGAATGGCGTCATGCTGATCGCGACGCGGGCCGCGAGTCCTGCCGTCACGGTGCTGAGCGCGAACGTCGGGAGCTGCACCGCTTCGAGGTCGAGCACCGGCGCGGGATGCCGGCGCGCGTGCCGCACGGCGAGCCAGCCGCAGACCAGGCCCGCCGCCACGAAGGCGCCGCCGACTGCCTGGCCCGTGCCTCCGTGGGCCACCTGCGACAAGCCGTGGATCAGCGCGGCGAGCGCCCCCGCAGTGAGCGCGAAGCCCACCGCGTCGAAGCGAGCGTCGGGCCGGGGCGCGTGCCTGGGAATGAAGCGCAGCACGAGCCAGACGCCGATCACGCCCAACGGGACGTTGATGAGGAAGATCCAGTGCCACGAGGCGTACATGGTGATGAGTCCGCCGAGCGGCGGCCCGATCACGGGCGCGATCAGCGCCGGCCACACGATGAGCCCGATGGCGTCGATGATCCGGGCCTTCGGCGTCTCGCGCAGCACGATGAGGCGGCCCACCGGCGACATGAAGGCCGCCGCGGCGCCCTGCAGCGCCCGGGCGAAGATCAGCGTCCAGAAGTTCGGGCTGATGCCGCACAGCAGCGATGCGACGGTGAAGGTCGCGATGGCGGTCGCGAACAGCGTGCGGGCGCCGAAGCGGCTGCTCGCCCAGCCCGCGGCCGGCACGAGCGCCGTCATCGCCACCAGGTAGACGGTAATGCTGGCCGTGAGCGTCAGCGTCGTCTCGCCGAGGCTCTGCGCCATCGCGGGGAGGGCGGTGACGACGATCGTGCCGTCAAGCGCCTCCATGAAGAAGGCCGCCGCCACGATGAGCGGAATGCGGCGGGAGAAGGCGACGGTGGACGGTGGGGCCAAGTGACGGTTCCGAGCCGAGCGTAACCCAGGCGCGCCATGCTGACCATCCTCGCGATCACCGGCCCCATCTACATCGTCATCGCCATCGGTTTCCTGGCCGGGCGCGGCGGCATGTTTTCCGCGCCGGACATGCGTGTGCTGGGCAAGTTCGTCGTGAAGTTCGCACTGCCGGCGCTGCTGTTCACGGCGCTGTCGCAGCGGCCGGTCGCCGACGTCCTGAACGCGCGCTATCTGGGCGCGTACGCCGCCGGCTCGCTGTTCGTCTTCTTCGGCGCCATGGCCTTCGCGCGCGTCGGCCAGCGCAAGACGCTGGCGCAAAGCGCGCTCATCGGCATGGGGATGTCGTTCTCCAACAGCAGCTTCGTCGGCTATCCGATCGCGCTGCAGATCCTCGGCCCGCCGGCCGCGATCGCGCTCGCCATGTGCATGGTGGTGGAGAACGTGCTGCTGTTCCCGCTCGCGCTGGCGCTGGCCGAGATGGACCGCGACGGCGGCGCTCGATGGCAGCGGGTCGTCCGCGACTCGCTGGTCGGCCTCGCGAAGAATCCGATGATCGTCGCGATCTTCGCCGGTTTCGTCGTCTCGCTGCTCGGCATCCAGCTCTCCGAGCCGCTGGTACGGACCGTGAACATGCTGGCGATGGCGTCCACCGCCGTGGCGCTCTTCGTGATCGGCGGCTCGCTCGTCGGCCTCGACGTGCGCAACGTGCTGTCCGACGTGATCGTGGTGGCGCTGGGCAAGCTCGTGCTGCATCCGATCGTCATCTTCGCGATGCTCGCGCTGGTGGCGCCGATCGACGCGCCCCTCCGCATGGCGGCGATGATCTACGCCAGCATGCCGATGCTCAGCATCTATCCAATCCTGGCGCAGCGCTACCGCTACGAAGGCTTCTGCGCGGCGGCGCTGCTCATGGCGACGCTGCTGTCGTTCGCCACCGTCACGATTTCGCTGTGGGTGATGACGTCGGTGCTCGGGTGGGCGCCGTAGCGCCTACGGCGCGTCGTCCCGCGCGATCCGCTCAACGAACACCTTGAGCACGTCCGGGCTCACGTCCGACACGGCGGTCCAGTCCATGCCGGCGCCCGTCGCATGCGCGACGTTGAAGCCGCGCAGCGTCCGCAGCGCCGGCGGCGCGCCACCGGTCGCCGGCTGCACGAAGACGTCGATCGTGTGCAGGCGGTGCTGGTAGACGAGCGTCGCCACGCGCTGCTTGCCGAGCATGTCGAGGCGGCCGCCGATCAGCGGAAAGCCCTCGGTTGCGTAATCGTGGACCGGCGGCGAGTAGTCGAGCCGCGCCGACAGCCACGGCTTCACCGTATGCTGGTCCGACGACGCGACCTGGATCAGGTGATTGTTGAGCGTCGCGCGGACGTGCATCGCCACCGCCTCGGCGGCGACGTCGTCGTTCGTGTGCCAGGCCACCACGGCGGTGCCGACCGTCCAGGCCACGATCGTTGCGGCGCAGCCGGCGAGCGCACCGCCGGCGAGCCAGCGCCACCGCTCGCGCCACGACTGCGCGCGACCGGGTGCCGTCGCGGCGGATTCGGCGGCGAGCGCGCGCACGCGCTCGCGCAGCGCGGGCGGCGCCTCGTAGTAGGGCACATCGGCACGGACGCGGTCGCGCAGCGCGAGCGCCGCCTGATGCTCCGCGACGCAGTTGGCGCACGTGCGCAAATGCTGCTCGACCGCCCGCCGCTGGAGATCGTCGAGCTCGCCGTCGACGTAGCGGGCGACCAGGGCGGCCGCTTCGTTGCAGTTCATAGGTCACCTCCGGACGTGCGACCGCGAATGGCGTGCAGCAGCGGCGAGCGCTGCAGCAGGCCGCGGGCCCGCGCGAGTCGCGACATCACCGTGCCGACCGGCAGGTCCGCCACGCGCGCGATTTCCTTGTACGACATCTCCTCGAGCTCGCGCAGCACCAGCACCTCCCGGTACGGCAGCGGCAGCGCGGCGACGGCGTCGGCCAGCACCTGCCGCTCCGACGTCCGCGCCGCCGCCTGCTCCGGGTCGACGGCCAGCGGATCCACGGCAAGGTCGAGCGCCGTGCCGTCGTCGCGGACGATCTCCGCCGGGCGGTTGCGCTTGCACCAGTCGTAGAACGCGTGCCGGACGATGGTGAGGAACCAGGCCCGGGCGTCGCCGTCGCGCAGCGCGCCGATGTACTTCAGCGCGCGCACGCAGGCGTCCTGGACGACGTCGTCGGCGTCGCTCGGATTTCGCGTGAGCCATCGCGCCAGGTTGTAGCCGGCGTCGAGATGAGGCATCACGACCGCCTCGAATTGTGCGTGCCTCGCCAACGTCATTCCCCCGGATCCTGCACGGCTGCCCCCTGCAATCTTAGCGTCCCGGAATCGCACGGACGTGCACGGTGCCGGTCATGAAGGGATGCACGGTACAGATGTAATCGAAATCGCCCGGCGCCGCGAACGTGTGCTCGAACTTGTCGCCGGTGTCGAGGCCCTTGGACGCGAAGCTCTTGTCGTTGCTGGTCACCGTGTGGGGGGTCTCGTCCTTGTTCGTCCAGACGACTCGGGTGCCGGGCGCGATGGTGAGCTCCTTGGGCGCATACGTGAACTTGGTGATGTCCACGGTCACGGTCGCGGCGGGCGATGCCGCGATCGCGGACAGCGTCGGCAGCGCCGCGGCGGCGCACAGCGCCAGCACGCTCACGGCAGCGGCGCGCCGCGAGCTCGAAACGAGAAGGGAACGCAAGGAGCGCATCTGGAATTCCTGAATGTGAAGTTCGGATCTCAGTGAGCGAGCGACGTGTCGGCCAGCGCAACGTGCTCGCGCCCCGGCACGACGGTGAGGGTGCGCGTGCCGAGAAGCTTGCCGAGGTCGCCGGCGGGCACGGTCACGGGACCCGGCTCGCCGATGCCGGCCTGGCCGGGTGCCGGCAGCGGATACGCCAGCGACATCGCGGTGTGCAGCTCGACGTTGCCTTCGACCTTCTGCAGCACCTGGTGGATGTGCCCGTTCAGCACGGTCACGGAGCCGAATGGCCGGAGGAGCGCCATCGCCTGCGCGGAATCGGCGGTGCCCCAGCCCCACGGCTCCCACACGGTCCACAGCGGGATGTGCGCGAGCACCACGACGGGCGTCGACGCCGAGCGCCCGGCGAGATCGGCCTTCAGCCACGCGAGCTGGTCGTCGCCGAGCGCCGCCAGCGTGCCCGCCTTGAAGTTGAGCACGTTGTTCAAGCCGACGAAATGCACGCCGCCCTGGTCGAAGCTGTAGTACGCGCGGCCCTTGCCGTCGTGATCGAAATACTTGAGATAGCCGGTGACGCCATCGTCGATGGTGTCGTGCTCGCCCGGCACCGTGTGGACGCGGTCGACGCGCAGCTCCTTCAGGAGCTCGCGCGCCCGGCCGAATTCCTCCGGCTTGGAAAGATGGCTGACGTCGCCGGTATGGACGACGAAGGCGGGCGTCTGCGGCATCGCGTTGATATCGGCCATCGCGTGCCGGAGGCTGCCGACGACGTCGGGATTCGCGTCCTTGCGAAAGCCGATGTGCGTGTCGCTGATCTGCACGAACGTGAGCGCGCCCGCGTCGCCGCCGGACGCGCCGGTCGCCCCGGTCGCGCCGAGCGCGCGGGGCACGCCCCCCGCCACCGTCCAGACCACCGCGGCCCCCGACCACGTCGCCAGGCAACGCAAGGCCTGGCGGCGGGAGGGATCATGTCCCGGAGGCGTCGAATCGAAGGTTCGCATGGTGATCTCCTGAAAGGTGGCGGGAGTGCCTGCCTGTCCTACCGGCGGGTGCCGGCATTTATTCCCGCATCCCGGCGTGCTTGCCGGCGGCGGCCATCATCGGCATCGCCGGCGGGACCACTGCGCTCCCGGGCAGGCTGAACTCGCCGGAGTTCGACGCGTAGGCCTGGTACTGCGCGAACGCCAGGCCGTGCGGATGCTTCTGCGCGAACGTCGGACCGCGGTCGACGACGACGCGCCCCTGGTCGGGCTGCCACACGGGCGAATCGGAATTGAGCGCCTGCATCGCGCGCAGCGACAGCGCCACCGGCGCGTTGCGGGGGCCGATGCCGACCTGCGGCGCGCCCGGCTGCCACTGCGAGGAATTGGACGACAGCGCCTGCATCGAGGCGAAATCGGCGGCGAACGCGTTGCGCGGCGCCTCCGCGTGGGCCAGCGAGGCGGTGGCGCCGAGAAGGGCGGCAACGATGAGGTGACGAGAGTTGTTCATGAGGGATCCAGTTCCAATGAGTTGACGGGACTGCCGGTTCGCGAGCGCCGCTTTCGTCCGTCTTTCGTGCCCGCTTGTCTGTCAGACCGCCGCGCCGTGCGTTTTATGCCGGCGGGAATGAAGCCGATCGGCACTGTCGCAAAGCGCGATCGCCGAAGCGAGCGCGCGCGTCTTCCTTGCGACATGCAATTCCATGAAAGATCCTCCGAGTGAGCGACGCATCGGAGTCGGCGGACAACGCGGACTCCGGCGTGCTTACTCGCAGGAAGGCGGAGGAAATTCCGCCGGGAATGACGGCGGCGACCGCCGGGTAGAGCGTGTGACGCGCTACGCGGGAGCGCCGGGTGTCAACGCGCCGAAGTAGGCGGCGATGTCGTTCGCCTGCCCAAGGTACATGTGGCGTCCCGGATGCACGCGATGCCCGGTTGCCGCGGCGCGCTCGAGCAGCGGCGTGATCTCCGGCTTGGTGATCACGTCCACGACCAGCGTGGCGGCAGGAAGCAAAGCGGGATCGAAGGGCAGCGGGTCGCCGGCGCGCATGCCGAGCGGCGTGGCATTGATCGCGATGTCGACCGGCGGGTCGTCCGGCGCAGGAAGCGCGAACGCGACGGCGGGGAACGCGCCGCGGACGCGGTCGAGGAGACGGTCGCGCTTCGCCGTGTCGACGTCGTGCACGCGGATTCGGGCGGCGCCGGCGCGCGCGAGCGCGACGATGATGGCCGAGCCCGCGCCGCCCGTGCCGGTGACGGAAACGGACCGCCCGGCGATGGCGTGACCCTGGTTGCGCAATCCGGTGACGCAGCCTTCGCCGTCGAACATGTCGCCCGACCACGAGCCGTCGGCGTTGCGGCGCGCCGCGTTGATCGCGCCGACGAGCCGCGCGTTGTCGCCCACGTGATCGACGAGGCCGAGCGCCTCGACCTTGTGCGGCATCGTCACGATCACGCCTTCGATGCTCGCAAGGCTCCGCAGCCCCAACCAGGCCTTTGCAAGCTCCCCCGCGGGAACGCGGACCGCGACCATGACCGCGTTGATTCCGGCACGGCTGAACATGCCGTTGAAGACGCCCGGCGAGCGCACCAGGTGGATCGGGTCGCCGAGAATGGCGAATACGCGGGTCGTGCCGTCGATCTCGTCGATCTGCATCGGGTGGCTCCGGTGAACGGGTCAGACGCGGTGGAGGTGCAGGCCGCCGCCGATGTTCAGGACCTCGCCGGTATCGAACGGCAGGTCGCCGCGCGCGAGGGTGGCGATCGCCGCGCCGACGTCCTCCGGCGTGCCCCAGCGCCGCAGCGGCACGCCGTCGGCGGCGATCAGGCGGTCGTAGCGCTCCGCCGCTGGCGCGGTCATGTCTGTACGGATGATGCCGGGGCGCACTTCGAACACGTGGACGCTCTCTCGCGCGAGCCGCGCGGCGAAGAGCTTCGACGCCATTGCCAGCGCCGCCTTCGTGATGCAGTAGTCCGCGCGATTCTCGCCGACGATGTCGGCGTTGGCGGACGTGACTGTGACGATCGAGCGATACCGGTTCGGCGCCGGCTCCCGGAGCATCGCCTGGGCGGCGGCCTGCGTCAGGAAGAACGTGCCGCGCAGATTGACGGCGACACAGCGGTCGAAGCTTTCCGGCGAGAGCGCGAGCATGTCGTCGCGGCGCAGCGACGTGACGCCCGCGTTGTTGACGAGGCAGTCGAGCGGACCGAGCGCGTCGCGCGCCCCCTGCAGCAGTGCCGGATGCGCGCCGATGTCCGCGATGTCGCGCTGGAGGTAGACGGCCTTGCGGCCGTGCGCACGAACGGCATCGAGGGTGAGGCCGGCGTCCTCTTCCGGCTCGAGGCTTACGACGGCGACGTCGAAGCCTGCGCCCGCGAGGGCCGCGCACGTCGCGCGGCCGATGCCGCGCGCGCCGCCGGTGACGAGCGCCGCGCCGCGCGAGTCAGCGGCCATGGCCGCTTTCGTGGTGCATTGTCGTCATCATTGAACGTCGTTTCAACTTGAACTAATATGGCGCGCCCACCGGAGCGTGTCAAGAAACGCCACGTCGGCGCGCCCGCCTCGCACGATGCCCATTCCATCCCGCCGATGACGATGTCGACCGCCGAGTCGGACGCCCGCGAATCGATTTGCGCGTACGGCAGATCGATCTTCGATCGCGGACTGACGTCCGGCAGCTCCGGCAACATCAGCGTTCGGCTCGGCGACGGCTGGCTGATGACGCCGACCGGCGTGTCGCTCGCGCGCCTCGATCCCGCGACGCTCACGCGCCTCGACGCGACGGGGCGGCACGCGGGCGGCGCGCCGCCCACGAAGGAGCGATCGCTGCACCTCGCGATCTACGCGGCGCGTCCGCACGAGCAGGCCATCGTCCACCTGCACTCGACGTATTCGACCGCAGTCTCCTGTCTCGGCGACATCGACCGCGACGACGTGCTCCCGCCGCTCACCGCGTACTACGTGATGCGCGTCGGCACGCTGCCGCTCGTGCCGTACTTCCCGCCCGGCGATGCCGGCCTCGCGGAGGCCGCGGGCAAGCGCGCGGCCCGGAGCCACGCGTTGCTGCTGGCGAATCACGGGCCCGTCGTGGCGGGCGCGACGCTCGAGGCGGCCGTGGACGCCGTCGAGGTCCTCGAGCAGACGGCGCGCGTCTTCCTGCTGCTGCGCGGGGCGCCGGTGCGCCTGCTGACGGATGCGGAGGTGCGGCAGCTGCGTTGACGGCGCGGAAGCGCCTTGCGGCAAACGTCAAGATGGAATAGCATTCAATCATTGACCGGCGTACCTAAACGCCGGATTCGAGCGCGCCCGTCGCGGGCCCGCGCGAGGAGGAGCATCTCAATGCGGACCAACACGTTGCCGGATGCGGCGCCCGTGCTCGCGCCCGTCGGCGCCGGCGACGCGGCGATGGCGCCCGCCGTCCCGCGAAAGTCGAAGCGATTGCGGCGCGCCAAACGGATCGCCTGGAACCTGCTGCCGCCCCTCACGTTCGTGGCGATCGTCGCGCTGTGGGCCGCGGCGATCCCGATCTTCAAGATCCCGGCGTATCTGCTGCCCGGCCCGGGCGGCGTCTTCTCGCGCGTGATCTCCGACGCCCCGATGCTGTGGAACCACTCGCTCGTGACGCTCACCGAAATACTGCTCGGTTTCGGCCTGACGGTCCTCACGGCGATTCCGCTCGGCCTGCTGATCGCGCTCTCGCCGGTCGCGAAGCAGATCGGGTATCCGCCGCTGATGCTGATGCAGCTCGTTCCCAAGATCGCCGTGGCGCCGCTGTTCCTGGTGTGGCTCGGCTTCGGCATGGAATCGAAGGTGCTGCTCACCGTGCTGATGACCTTCTTCCCGCTGCTGCTGGCGAGCATCAGCGGCTTCCAGATCCTCGACACGCGGTTCCTCTACCTGACGAAGTCGATGGGCGCGACGGCGTGGCAGACGTTTCGCTACCTGCGGTTTCCCGCGGCGCTGCCGGTGATCTTCTCGGGCATCAAGACGTCCGCCACGATCGCGGCGACGGCCGCCATCGTCGCCGAATTCGTCGGCGCCAACCGCGGGCTCGGCTACGTGCTTCTGCGGGGCACCAGCACGATGGACATCGAGCTCACGTTCGCGGTCCTGGTGGTCCTCACTCTCATCGGCATCGCGATCAACTACGCGGTGGAGTTCAGCGAGTGGGCCATGACGCCCTGGCAACGGGCGGGCAACAGCTAGGTCAGGGCACGGAGCGGCGCTTTCCGACACCTGCGACGACACGTTCGGCGAACGGCCATCCGGCACGTTCGCACATCCACAGGAGGAGATCGAAGATGCGTGCATCAATCGGCAAATGGCTGGGCGCGGGCGTGCTCGCCGGCATCGCGCTCGCGGCAGGCGGCGCGTCGGCGCAGCTCACGCCCGTCACGTTCCAGCTCAACTGGGTGGCGGGCGGCGCCAACGCAGGGTTTGCCGCGGCGGTTGCCGAAGGCTATTACAAGGCTGCGGGGCTCGACGTGAAGCTCGTCGAGGGCAACGGCTCCGGCAACACGGCGCAGCTCGTCGCGAGCGGCCGGGCGCAGCTCGCCTACGCGGACGCGGTGGCGGTGAGCCAGCTGATCGCCAAGGGTGCGCCGATGAAGATCCTGTCGACGATCTACCAGTCGAATCCCAACGAGGTGTCGGCGCTGAAGAAGACCGGCATCAAGTCGATCAAGGACCTGAACGGCAAGAAGGTGGGCGTGCCGAGCGGCTCGTCGCAGACGACGATGCTGCCGCTGTTCCTCAAGGCGAACAACCTGAAGGAAACGGACGTGAACCTGATCAACATGCCGGCGGCGTCGATGGTGCCGGCGCTGCTGCAGGGCCAGGTCGACGCGATCCTCGGGTCGATCGACGCGTACCAGATCCAGGCCGAGGCGCAGGGCGCCCAGCTCGACAACTACCGCTTCGCCGATTACGGCGTGCCGACGGTGAGCACGTCGATCTTCGCGAACGAGACGTTCATCAAGGACAACCCCGACCTCATCCGCAAGTTCATCGCGGCGAGCCTCAAGGGCTGGAGCTTCGCGCTCGACAACCCGGAGAAGGCGGTCAAGGACCTGAAGAGCGTCTTCCCGGAGATGAACGAGAAGCTCGCGGCGTCGGAGCTCGCGGCGATCACGCCGCTCTTCTGCAGCGGCGGCGCGAAATACATCGGCAAGGCCGAGGACGCGCTGTGGGTGAAGACGCAGGACCTGCTCTCCGAGGTCAAGCTGCTGCCCGCCGGCCAGGACCCCAAGAGCTACTACACGAACGCGTACCTGCCGCCCGCGGCGGACATGCGCGCGTGCAAGTCCTGACCGCTCAACGCGACCCCAACGCGACGGGAGCAGCGTCCTTGGCCAACGAACGGACCGCGGGGCTCCGGTTCGCCGACCTCCACGTGGGGCTGGCCTTCCGCAGTCCGGGCCGCACGATCACCGATGCCGACCTCGTCGCGTTCGCGGGGCTCACCGGCGACTACTCGGAGCTGCACACGAGCGACGTGTACGCGAAGAGCAGCCAGTTCGGCCGGCGCGTCGCGCACGGCATGCTGGGGCTCGCCTATGCTCACGGCCTGATGTGGGCGAGGACGGGCGAGCTGCGGGAGACGGCGATCGCCTTCCTTGGCATCGGCGACTGGCGCTTCACCGGTCCGATCTTCGTGGGCGACACCATCTTCGTCAATTACCGGATCGGGGAGCTGCGCGACAGCCGGTCCAATCCGGCGCAGGCGATCGCCACGTTCGACGTCGAAGTGGTGAACCAGGACGAGCAGGTCGTGCAGCGCGGCCGCAAGGCGCTGCTCGTGTCGAAGGTGCCGCTGGCGGCCGTGGCGGCTTCGCAGACGGCGCCGCCGGCCGCGCGTGGCTGATGGCGGCGATGACGCTTCGACGCGCATGAGCGCCGGCGCTCCGGATACGGCGTGGTCCGGCGTCCCGATCAGCCTGCGCGGCGTGTCGAAGACGTTCGGCGAGGACGACGACGAGCCGTTCCTCGCGCTGAAGGAAGTGTCCGCCGACATCGGCGCCGGGGAGTTCATCTCGGTGGTGGGGCCGTCGGGCTGCGGCAAGAGCACGCTGATGCTTATGGTGGCGGGGCTCTTGTCGCGCACACGCGGGGACATCGTCGTCGCCGGCAAATCGGTGACGACCCCGCTCACCGACGTCGGCATCGCCTTCCAGGATCACCTGCTGCTCGAGTTCCGCAACGCGATCGACAACGTGACGCTGCACGCCGACATCCGCGGCCTGCCGCGCAGGAAGATCGAGGCGCGGGCGAAGGAGCTGTTCGCACAGCTCCGGCTGACGCACGCGATGAAGAAGTACCCGCGCCAGCTCTCCGGCGGCATGCGGCAGCGCGTGTCGCTCGTACGCACGCTGGTGCACGATCCATCGGTGATCCTGATGGACGAGCCGTTCGGCGCGCTCGACGCCCTGACGCGGCTGCAGGTCCGGATGGATCTCGAGGCGCTGTGGCTGCGGCGCCGCCCCACGGTGCTGTTCATCACGCACAGCGTGGAGGAGGCCGTCGGCCTTTCCGACCGCATCCTGGTCATGAGCCCCAGCCCCGGCGAAGTGGTCGAGGAGATCCGCGTGGCGCTGCCGCGGCCGCGCCCGATCGTGCTGGGCGACGCGCCGGAATTCGCGGGCTACGTCGACCGCATCCACAAGCATTTCGAGCGCATGGGCGTGCTCCACAGCGTCACGGCGCCGGCGGCGCCCCCGGCATGACCGTGCACCTGACCGGGACGGGCAGCGTGGCGGAGCTTGCGCTGGACAACGGCCCGCTCAACCTCGTCGACAAGGCGCTGCTGCGGGCGCTGAACGAGGCGATCGCCGGCCTCGACGGCCGCGCGGACGTCCGCTGCGTGATCGTCCACGGCGGGACGGCGCGCGCCTTCTGCGCCGGCAGCGACATCCGCGAGTTCGCGCACCTGCGCCACGACGCGAGCGAGCACAAGATCCTGTTCGAGGACATGGTGCTGCGGCGGCTCGCTGGCCTGCCGATGCCGACGATAGCTGCGATCGATGGCCCGGCGCTGGGCGGCGGCTTCGAACTGGCGCTGGCATGCGACATGCGGGTGGCGAAGGCGGGCGTCGCGCTGGGGCTGCCGGAATCGCGGCTGGGCGGGCTCGCGGGCAGCGGCGCGCTGCGGCTCACGCGCCTGGTGGGCCCGGCGCGCGCCAAGCAGCTCCTCTTCACCGGCGAGGCGCTCGCCGATGAGCGGGCGCTGGCGTGGGGCCTCGTCAACGAGATCGCCACGCACGGCTCGGCGCTCGACGCGGCGCGCGCGCTCGCGGCGGCGATCGCCGCGCGGGGGCCGCTGTCCAACCGCCTCGCCAAGTCGCTTGTCGACGCGGCGCACGACATGCCGCTCGACGCCGGACTGGCGCTCGCCACCAGGGCGCAGCAGCAGATCTTCGACGGCGCCGACCTTCACGAGGGCGCGGCGGCGTTCTTCGCGAAGCGCCCGCCGGTATTCGGCGGCCGGTGACGCGCCCGATGACACCTTCGGCAGGGACGGGTGCGGCGCGCGCGGTGCTCGGCACCGGCGCCGTCCTGATCTGGAACGACGTGGCGCAGCCGGGTCGCGAGCAGTTCTACGCCTGGCACGACAAGGAGCACATTCCCGAGCGGCTGGCGATTCCCGGATTTCGCCGCGGCCGCCGCTATGCGCGTCCCGGCCACTCGCCGGAATGGCTCACCATGTACGAAGCGGACGACCTCTCAGTCGTGACGTCGCCGGCGTACCTCGCGCGCCTCAACGCACCCACGGCTGCCACCACGCGCACGCTGCCGCACTTTCGCAATACGTCGCGCGCCGTGTGCCGGCTGGTGAGCTCCCGGGGGTCCAGCAGCGGCGGCCATGTGCTGACGCTGCGGCTCGACGTGCCCGCGGAGGCGGGTGCGGCCATGGCCCGCCATCTCGACACCGTCGCCTTTCCGCGCGCGCTGGCGGCCATCGGCGTCGTGGCCTGTCATCTCTACGCCGCCGACGATGCGGCGAGCCACGTCGACACCGCGGAATCCAGCACGCGCGCGTTCGACGTGCCGTCGTGGGTGGTCCTGGTCGAGACGACGACGCTCGCTGCGGCCGAGCGCGTGCGCGCGGACGTCGACGACGCGCCCCTGCGGCGGCTCGGCGTGCACGTGCGCGCCGACGCGGCCGCCTACTCCCTCGAAATCTGCCGCCTCGCGGCCTGAAGACTCCATGGAAAAGATCACGGCGGACGACGCGGCGCAACTCGTGCAGGACGGCGACGCGATTCTCATCAGCGGCTCGGGCGGCGGCCATTCGGTGCCGGAAGCCTTGCTCGCGGCGGTCGAGCGGCGGTTCCATGCGGAAGGCGCGCCGCGGGGGCTGACGTCGGTGAGCGTCGTCGGCGTCGGCGACCGCGCCGCGCTCGGGGCGAGCCATCTCGCGCACGAAGGCCTGCTGAGGCGCGCGATCACGAGCGCGCTCGTAGATTCGCCCGGGCTCGTGCGCCTGGCGGCAGAGGACAAGATCGAGGCGTACACGCTGCCCCAGGGCGTGCTGTCGCAGATCATGCGCGACATGGCAGCGGGGCGGCCGGGCCTCATCACCAAGACCGGCCTCCACACGTTCGTCGATCCGCGCCAGCAGGGTGCGCGCCAGAGCCCGCGCACGCCGCCCGACTTCGTCGAGGTGATCGAGCTCCACGGCGAGGAGTGGCTCTTCTTCAAGCCCATCCCCGTCAGCGTGGCGTTTCTCCGCGGCACCACCGCCGACGAGGACGGCAACGTCACGATGGAGCAGGAAGCCGTGTTCGGCGAAATGCTCGCGATGGCGCAGGCGACGCGCCGCGCCGGCGGCATCGTCGTCGTGCAGGTGAAGCGGATGGCGCGAAGCGGTACGCTGCCCGGCAAGGACGTCAAGATTCCCGGCATCCTCGTCGACTTCGTGGTCGTCGATCCCGCGCAGCGCCAGACGTACGTCACCGACTACGACCCGAGCTATTCCGGCGAGCTGCGCATTCCCGTGGACGACATCAAGCCGCTGCCGTTCGGGCCGCGCAAGGTGATCGTGCGCCGGGCGGCGATGGAGCTCTTTCCCGGCGCCATCTGCAACCTCGGCGCCGGCGTCTCGACGGGGCTGTCGACGATCGCCGCGGAAGAGGGGCTCCTCGATGCGGTGTACCTCACGAACGAGCAGGGGCTCATCGGCGGCGCGCCGATCACCGGCCGCGACTCGGGAGGCGGGCAGAACTTCGCGGCGATGATCGACCAGCCGGCGCAGTTCGATTTCTACGACGGCGGCGGACTCGACGTCGCGTTCCTGTCGTTCGCGGAAGTCGATCCGCAGGGCAACGTCAACGTCAGCCGCTTCGGCGACAAGATCATCGGCGTCGGCGGCTTCATCAACATCAGCCAGAACGCGCGCTGCGTCGTGTTCGGCGGCACGCTCACGGCGGGCGAGCTCGACATCGGCTGGCAGGACGGGCGCACGATCATCCGCAAGGAAGGACGCCACCGCAAGTTCGTGCCGAAGCTGGAGCAGGTCTGCTACAGCGCGGACATGGCGCGCGCGCGCGGGCAGGTGGCGCTGTTCGTCACCGAGCGCGCGGTGTTCCGCGTCGGCGCCGACGGCCTCGAGCTCGTGGAGATCGCGCCGGGCCTCGACGCCGAGCGCGACATCATCGCGAACATGGGCTTTCGTCCCAAGGTGGCCGCCGACCTGCGGCCAATGGACGCGCGCATATTCGCGCCCGGCCTCATGGGCCTCGCCGCGGACGTCAACGCCAAGCCGCGCGGCTACCGGTCGGCGCGCGTGGCGGCATGGCACGCCGCGCGCCGGCCGGCTGCGGGCTAACGCGGCGCCCGAAATCGCCCCACAACGACGGAGTTCGCCGAATGGCCCACGTCCCCGCCGAGCGCTGCCTCGGCATCATCGAGCTCCTGGCGGACGGCGCCGGGGCGATGCCGCTGGGCGAGATCGCCGAGCGGCTCGACCTCCCCAAGAGCGGCACGCATCGGCTCCTCGCCACGCTGGTCGAGCTCGGCTGGGCGGAGCAGGATGCCGAGACCGGCTTCTACCGTCTCACGATGCGTCTCGCCGTGCTCGGACAGCGCTTCTACGCCGCGACGGGAATTCCCGACGTCTGCCAGCCGCTGCTCGACCGGCTGGCGCGCGACTGCCGCGAGTTCGCGCGGCTCGCCGTCGTGGACGGCGATTCGCTCGTGTGGGTCGCGCACGCGCAAGGCGCGGTCGGCGGCCTGCTGTATCAGCCGGCGCTCGCGTCGAACACCGTTCCCCTCTACGCGACGGCCAGCGGCAAGGCGTGGCTGTCGACGCTTCCCGCCGACGCCGCCGTGCAGATCGTCGCGCGCAACGGCGGCTTCCAGGCGGCGGACCGGTACGGCCCGAACGCGGTGCGCACGATCGACGCGCTTATGCGCGAGCTCGACGGCGCGGCGCGCCGTGGCTACGGGCTCGCCGTGAACGAAGCGGAGCCCGGCGTCACCGCGCTCGCGACCACGATCCGCGCCGAAAAGTCCGGCGCAGTGCTCGGCACCGTGAGCATCGCCGGCCCGAGCCTGCGGATGACCAAGGCGCGCATCCAGGAGCTGGCGCCCCTCGTGATCCGCAGCGCTTCCGATCTATCCAGCCTGTGGCCGCTGCGGCCGCGCACGGGCAGCCCCCGGGCGGCGAAGAACGTCGCGGCCGCGGCCTGACGCCACGCCGTGCGCGACACGCCGCTACATCTCGGGTGCATCGCCGACGATTTCACCGGCGCGACCGATCTCGCGAACAATCTCGTTCGCGCCGGGATGCGCGTGGTGCAGGTGATCGGCGTGCCCGCCGGCCCGCTGGACGCTCCTGCCGACGCGGTCGTGGTGACGCTGAAATCGCGCACGATTCCCGCCGCGGACGCCGTCGCGCAATCGCTGCGCGCGCTGCGGTGGCTCGAGGCGCAGGGCGCCGCGCAGATCTACTTCAAGTATTGCTCGACGTTCGACAGCACGCCGGCCGGCAACATCGGTCCGGTGACCGAGGCGCTCCTCGATGCGCTCGCGAGCCCCGGCCGTCCCGATTTCACGATCGCCACGCCGGCATTCCCGGATAACCAGCGCACGGTGTTCAAGGGCCATCTCTTCGTCGGCGACGTGCCGTTGTCGGAGAGCGGGATGCGCAATCATCCGTTGACGCCGATGACCGACGCGAACCTCGTGCGCGTGCTGCAGGCGCAGTGCCGATCCAGGGTCGGCCTCATCGACTATCGCGCAGTCGGCGACGGCGCAGCGGCGATCCGTGCGCGCATCGACGCGCTGAGGAAAGAAGGCGTGCGCATCGCGATCGTCGACGCCATTTCCAACGACGACTTGCTGCGGCTCGGCCCCGCGCTCGCCGGCATGCCGCTCGTCACCGCCGGCTCCGGCGTGGCGATCGGCCTGCCGCAGAACTTCGGCATCGCGCCGTCGCGCGGCGCCAGCGCGTTGCCACCGGCGGTGGGCCGGCGCGCCGTCGTATCCGGGAGCTGCTCGGTCGCCACGCAGGCGCAGGTCGCCGCGTTCATCGCCGCCGGCGGGCCCGCGTTCGCCCTCGAGCCGCTGCGCATGGCCGACGGCGCTGATGTAGTCGCGGAAGCGCTCGACTTCGCGGCGGCGCATCTCGACGCGGGACCGGTGCTCATCCATTCCACGGCCGACGCGGCCGCGGTCAAGGCGGCGCAAGCGGCGCTCGGCGCGGCGGGCGCCGGCGAGATGATCGAGCGCGCGCTCGCCGCCGTCGCGCACGGGCTGGTCGAGCGGGGCGTGCGGCAGCTCATCGTCGCCGGCGGCGAGACGGCGGGCGCCTGCGTGCAGGCGCTGGCCATTCGCCGGATGACGATCGGGCCGCAGATCGACCCGGGCGTCCCCTGGTGCCATGCGCGCACGGGAGACGGCGCGGACGTGCACCTGGCGCTCAAGTCCGGGAATTTCGGCGCCGGGGATTTCTTCGCGAAGGCGTTCGCGCTGCTGTCGCGTACGGCTGAGGCCTGACCTACATTGCCGCGAGGACCTCGGCGGCGATCTCGTAGCTTCGCAGTCGCGCCGCGTGATCGAAGATCTGCGCCGCGATCATCAGCTCGTCGGCGCCGGTGCGCTGGATGAAGCTCCGCAGCGAGGCCGCGACGGTGGCCGGCGCGCCGATCGCGGAGCACGACAGCACGGAATCCAGCAGCGCGCGCTCGTGCGGCCCCACGCGGTCGGGATAGCCGTCGAGGGGCGGCGGCAGCTGCGCGGGCCGGCCGCTGCGCAGGTTGACGAACGCCTGCTGCATCGACGTCGCGCGAAAGCGCGCTTCCTCGTCGGTGTCCGCGGCGAACACGTTGAAGCCGAGCATCACGTAGGGCGCCGCGAGGCGCGGCGACGGCCGGAAGTCGGCGCGATACACGGCGATCGCGTCCATCAGCTGCGCCGGCGCGAAATGCGACGCGAACGCGTACGGGAGACCGAACGCCGCCGCCAGCTGCGCGCCGTAAAGGCTGGAGCCGAGGATCCACAGCGGCACGTCGAGGCCCGCGCCCGGCACCGCGCGAACGGCACGCTGGGGCGACCCGGCGAAGTAATCGGCGAGCTCCTGCACGTCCTGCGGGAACTCGCGGGCGTCGGACGCGAGGTCGCGCCGCAGCGCGCGCGCCGTGAGCTGGTCGGAGCCGGGCGCGCGGCCGAGGCCGAGATCGATGCGCCCCGGATAGAGCGACGCCAGCGTGCCGAACTGCTCGGCGATCACCAGGGGCGAGTGATTGGGCAGCATGATGCCGCCCGCGCCGACGCGGATCGTCGACGTGCCGCCCGCCACGTGGCCGATCAGGACCGCGGTGGCCGCGCTGGCGATGCCCGGCATCCCGTGATGCTCGGCCAGCCAGAAGCGGCGATAGCCCCAGCGCTCCGCGTGGCGCGCCAGGTCGAGCGAATTGCGGAACGACTGCGCTGCGTCGCTGCCCTGGTTGATCGGCGAGAGGTCGAGCACCGAATACGGCGTCATCGGAATCCGAGTCCTTGCGAGGCGAGGCCTTCGACATCTGCCGCGGAGAAGCCCCAATCGGACAGCGCGTCGCGGCCGTGGGCGCCGCGCTCGGGCGGCGGGCGGCGGACCGCGCCCGCCGTGCGGGAAAAGCGCGGCGCGGGGGCGGGTTGCGCGACGTCCGCCACGGTGACGTGCGCGCGCCGCGCGAGCGCGTGCGGGTGCGTCGCGGACTCGGCGAACGTCAGCACCGGCGCGAAGCACGCATCGGCGCCGTCGAACGCGTCGCACCATGCGTCGCGCGTGCGCGTGGCGAAGATCGCCGCGAAGCGCGCCCGCAGCGCCGGCCATCCGGCGCGGTCGTCCTGCGCCGGCAGGCGCTCGCTCGCGAGGCCGAGCCGCGCGAGGAGCTCGGCGTAGAACTTGGGCTCGATCGCGGCGATCGCGACATGCCGCCCGTCCAGCGTGGCGTAGACGTCGTACCAGGGCGCGCCCGAATCGAGCACGTTGGCCCCGCGCTCGTCCGTCCATCGTCCGGCCGCGCGCAGGCCCCAGAGCATCGTCGTCAGCAGCGACGCCCCTTCGACGATCGCCGCGTCGACGACCTGGCCGCGCCCGGAGCGCTCCGCCTCGACGAGCGCGCTGACGACGCCGAAGGCGAGCAGCATGCCGCCGCCGCCGAAATCGCCGACGAGGTTGAGGGGCGGCGTCGGGGCCGCGCCGGCGCGGCCAATGGCATGCAGCGCGCCCGACAGCGCGATGTAGTCGAGGTCGTGCCCCGCGCGCGGCGCGAGCGGGCCGTCCTGGCCCCAGCCCGTCACGCGGCCGTACACGACGCGCGGATGGCGCGCCAGCACGACGTCGGGACCGAGGCCCAGCCGCTCCATCACGCCCGGGCGAAAGCCTTCGATGATCACGTCGGCGCGCGCGGCGAGGGCAAGCGCCGCCTCGGGACCGCCCGGGGACTTGAGATCGAGCGTGACCGAGCGGCGTCCGCGCAGCATCACGTCGGACCACCGCTCGCCGCGGAGCCCGAGCCCGGGATCCTGCGGCCGGTCGACGAGCAGGACGTCGGCCCCCATGTCCGCGAGCATCATGCCGCAGAACGGACCCGGGCCGATGGCCTCGAATTCCAGAACGCGTATGCCGGCGAGCGGTCCCATCACGCCGCGATCTTAGCAAGCGCGCGGGACGACGCGCGGGACTGGCGTCGTCGCCTATGCCTGCATGGGCGTCAGCCCGGGCCGCGCGCGACGGCCGCGGCGAGCACCGGCGCGAGTGCGGCCTCGATCCGCGCCATCTGCACCGGCGCCACCAGCGACTTCAGCGTGGCGACGAAGCGCGGCTCCAGCAGCCCCGCCACGATGTGCTGCCAGCGGTAGGCAGTGAGCAGCGTCTCCGCGATGGCGCGCTGGTGGCCGGCGGCGATCGAGCGTTTCGACTGGATGAGGAAGTACGCGGTGTCGGCCTGCGCCTGCACGCGCAGGATCTCGTCGATCGCGCGGACGAGATCGAGCCAGTCGGTGATCGCGTCATCGCGCTCGGCTGCCGTCAGCAGCGCGTCGGCGCGGCGCCAGCGCGACTCGTCCAGCACCGCGTGCGCGGCCGCGGCGGCCGAGATGTCGCGCGTGACATCCTGCCAGAGCGGGTCGAGCGGGGTCGCGCAGGCGGCGCCCGTCCGGTGGTTCGCCTGCCACATGTGCTCGATGTCCACCGTGAGGGCCAGCACCGCCCAGTCGGAGCGGCCGAGGACGGCGCAGGTGACGTCGCCCGTGTTGGGAACGAAGCGGTAGCCCCGCGGCATCCCGGCGTCCAGCATGTCCTCGAGCCGGCCCAGCACGTCGAGCTGGCGCCGCTCCTCGACGACCGCGCGCGCCGTGGCGCCCGTGGGATCGCCGCCGCCGGCGTGGTCGACGCCGAGGTCGAAGCGCTTGCCGCGGATGAAGCGCACGGCCAGCGCGACGAAGCGGGCATAGCTTCGGCCCTGCACCTGGCCGAGGAAGCGGTGCTCGGCGACCGTGAGGAACGGCAGCGTGTGCAGCCGCGACAACGCGTCCGGCAGCAGCGGGCGATCGAGGTCGAGCGCGCGCCCCTCGTCGACGTGCCGGTCGAGCACTGCGCGGCCCACGGACGCCGGCACGAAATGACGCGCGATGCGGGTGAGCGCGCGCGCCGTGGGGGCGAAATGCAGCGAAAGGGGACTCATCGTCGTCTCCATCAGTCGATCGCGGGCGCGGGAGCGTTGCACGGCTGCGCGGGCGCGTCTTCGGAGGCGTCGACCACGGCGGTGGCCGCCGAGACGTCCAGCGGCACGAACGCGTGAACGACGACCGCCACGGCCGAATACATCGAGACGTAGATGGCCAGCAGGACCGCGGCGGACGCGAGCGGAGAGCGCAGGCGGCGGGGCGGGGGCCGGTCGGGAAAGTGTGTCTGTTCCATGTCGGTTTCCTTCGGTCGGATCACGCTTCGCAGTGTAGAAATCGCCTGCAGCAGCCGAACTTCGCCGGGAGGGCCGTTTTGTTTCGTTTGTTTCATGGCGCGAAGGGCGCTCACGCCCGGAGCCGGTTCGGCCTTATCCTTGCGCCGAACCACCGGCTGGCCGCGGAAGCGCCGGCTGCCCGCCGCGACACGATCGCGGTACGATTTGCCGGTTTTCCGCCTGGCGCGGGCGCACCCGTCCCGTGCCGGCCGACCGGAGAAAGCGAAAAGCGCGTGAGCCCGAAAGCCACGATCCTGGTAGTCGACGACGAGCCCGACGTCCGCGAGGTCCTCGAGGAGTACTTTTCCACCCACGGCTACGCCGTGCTCGGCGCCGAGAGCGCCAGCGCGGCGCGGGCGATCGCCGCGGCGCAGCCGGTCGACCTGGCGCTGGTCGACCTCCACATGCCCGGCGAGGATGGCCTCAGCCTCGCGCGCCACCTCCGCGAGCGCTACGCCAGGGTGGCGATCGTGATGCTCACGTCGGCGTCGACGGTCGTCGACCGCATCGTCGGGCTGGAGATGGGCGCGGACGATTACGTGCCGAAGCCCTTCGATCCCCGCGAGCTCGCCGCGCGCGTCAAGAGCGTTTTGCGCCGCACGTCCGCCGCGGGCCGCGTGGAAATCGGCGCCGAGCGCGTGCGCATCGGCCGCTGCGTGCTCGACCTCACCGCGCACCGCCTCACCGACGACAAGGGCGCCGAGGTCGCGATGTCGCCGCTCGAGTTCGACCTCCTGAAGGCGCTCGCCGAGCATCCGAACCGTCCGCTGTCGCGCGAGCGGATCCTGAATCTCAACCAGCAGCGCGACTGGGACCCGTTCGACCGCAGCGTCGACCTGCGCATCATGCGTCTGCGCAAGAAGGTCGAGCCCGATCCCGAGCATCCGCGCTTCATCCGCACGGTGCGCAACGAAGGCTACATCTTCGTGCCGGACGGCGCCTGAGAGCCCTCATGACGAGCGATCGCCTTTCCATCGGCTGGATGCCGCGGCTGCGCGCGCTCGGCTGCGCGCTGCTCGTGCTCCTCGTCGCCGGCTGCATGCGCGAGCCCGGGACGGCGCTGCGCATCGGCACCAACGTGTGGATCGGCAGCGAGCCGCTCTATCTAGCGCGGGAGCTCGGCAAGCTCGATCCGGCCGCGATCCAGCTCGTCGAGTATCCGTCGGCGAGCGAGGTGCTGCGGGCGTTCCGCAACCAGGCGATCGACGGCATGGTCATCAGCCTCGACGAGCTGTTCGGGCTCGCCGCCGACGGCTATCAGCCGCGCGTCGTGCTGGTGGTCGACGTCTCGCGTGGCGCCGACGTCATCGTCGGGCGGCCCGGCATGCGCGGCATGCGCGATCTCAAGGGCAAGTCCGTGGCGGTCGAGAGCAGCGCGCTCGGCGCGTACGTGCTGAGCCGCGCGCTGGCGAAGAACGGCATGCAGGCGAGCGACGTCGACGTCGTCCACCTGGAATCGAACGAGCAGCCGAGCGCGTTCGAGAAAGGCCAGGTCGACGGCGCCGTCACGTTCGACCCGTACCGCGCGCAGTTCCTGCGCGCCGGCGCGACCGTGCTGTTCGACAGCACGCAGATTCCCGGCGAGATCGTCGACATCCTCGCGGTGCGCGAGAGCGTCTTCGACAAGCAGCCGAAGGCGGTCCGCGCGCTCCTCGCCGGCTGGTTCGGCGCGCTCGACTACATGCAAAAGGACCCCAACGACGCGGCGCGGCGGATGGGCATCCGGCAGCAGACGTCCGGCGAGCAGTTCCTCCAGGCGCTGCAGGGGCTGCACATACCCACCCGCGAGGAGAACATGCGGATGCTGGGCGGAGCGAGTCCCGAGCTCGTCACCACCGGCCGGCGGCTGATGGCGCTGATGGTCGACCTGAAGCTCCTGCGCGCGCCCTTCGAGATCCAGGGCGTGCTCGCGCCGGGCCCGCTGGCCGACCTGCCGCAATAGTCGAGGGCCGCAGAAGACGCCGATGAAGCTGCGCTTCCCGACGTCGCTGATGGTGACGGTCCCGCTGATCCTGCTGTGCTTCGCAGCGGTGCTCTGCGCGGTCAACCTGCTGTATCACGTGCCGCAGGCGGAGCGCGCCGCGGAGGAGGACGGCCGCCAGCGCCTCACGCAGGAAATGTCGCGGCTGCAGAGCACGCTCGAGTACATGCTGCTGAAAGGGGACCTGTCCGCCGCCCAGCACGAGATCGCGGTGCTCGCGCACAACCACGACGTCGTCTTCGCCGCCCTGACGGACGACCGCGGCGAGGTGATCGCCGCCACGCGGCGCGCATGGCTCGACCGGCCCATTGGCGAAGTGCTGCCGCAGTTCGACGGCGATCGCGCCGCCGCGGCCGTGCGCGCGCACCGGGCCGGCGTGACCATCGACTCCAACGGCAACGAGCTCCTCGCGAACGCCGGCATCCTCGTGGGCTCGCAGCGGGCGGAGCTGCGGCCGTCGCGGACGGGCAACGTGTTCCTCGTCTATGACCTCAAGCGCTACAAGGCGGATGCGCGCGCGCAGGTGGTCCGGCAATCGCTGTACTGGGCCGGGTGGGTCACGGCGCTGGCGCTCGGCATGTGGCTCGTCTTCCACTTCCTGCTCACGCGGCGGACGGCGCGGCTCGTGGACGCCGCCGAGCAGCTTGCCGCGGGCAACCTTTCGGCGCGAAGCGGGCTGAAGGGCACCGACGAGCTCGGACGGCTGAGCCGCGCGTTCGACGCGATGGCGCTGGCCGTCGGCGCCGACATCACCGCACGCAAGCGTGCCGATCGCGCGCTCCGCGTATCGGAGGCGAGCTACCGGTCGATCTTCGACGCGGCCGAGGACGCGATCTTCGTCCATGACGTCGACACCGGCGCCATCGTCGACGTCAACCAGAAGGCCTGCGATTCGTTCGGCTACACGCGCGAGGAGTTCCGGGAGATCGACGTCGGCATGCTCGGCACCGGCGAGCGCCCGTACGCCCAGCCCGACGCGATGGGGCTGATGGCGCGCGCGGCGGCCGGCGAGCACCTGCGCGTCGAGTGGCACGGCCGCCACAAGGACGGCACGCTCCGCTGGCATGCCGTGCACATCAAGCGCGTCACCATCGGCGGCAAGGACCGCATCCTGGCGCTCGCCCGCGACGTGACCGACCGCAAGGAGGCGGAGGCCGCGCTGTACGCGAGCGAGGAGCAATACCGCGCGATGTTCAACGCGTCCATCGACGGCCTCGCGCTATGGAACGCCGAAGGCGACGTCGTCGACACCAACCCGGCGCTGTGGCGCATGTACGGCTTCGAACCGCCCGGGACGGCGCCGGCGCGGGCGGCCGTGTGGACAGGCGCGGCGTATGACCCGGCGTTCCTGCGCGGCGTGGCCGCCGGCGAGTGCCTGCACGTGGAAGTGTCGGCCCGTCGCGCCGACGGGGCGCCCCTCGATTTCGAGGTGCACGGCGTGCCGATGCAATACCAGGGCAAGCCGCACGTGCTGACGATCACGCGCGACATCACCGAGAAGAAGCGCTCGGCGGCGGAGCTCGCCCGCCAGCGCGAATCGTCGTACCAGCGGGAGAAGCTGGCCGCGCTGGGCTCGCTCCTCGCGGGCGTGGCGCACGAGCTCAACAATCCGCTGTCCGTCGTCGTCGCCCGCGCCGTGCTGCTGGAGGAGCAGGGCGACACGCGGACGCGTACGGCGGCGCTCAAGATCCGCACGGCGGCGGAGCGGTGCGCGCGCATCGTGCGCACGTTCCTCGCCATGGCGCGGCAGCAACCGCCGGAGCGCGGGCCGGTGACCCTCAACGAAGTGGTGCTCGCGGCCGTCGACATCACGGGCTACGCGGTGCGGACGAGCAGCATCGAGCTCAAGCTGGCGCTCGCCGACGACCTGCCGCCGATCAACGCCGACGCCGACCAGCTGCACCAGGTGTTGCTGAACCTCATCATCAACGCGCAGCAATCGCTGCAGGAGCAGCCGGAGCCGCGCCGCATTCGCATCGAGACATGGCACGATCGCGCCGACGACGCGGTGCGCGTGCGCGTCGCCGACAACGGGCCCGGCATTCCCGCGCATCTGCGCGCGCGCGTGTTCGAGCCCTATTTCACGACCAAGCCCACCGGCGTGGGCACGGGCGTCGGCCTCGCGGTCAGCCTCGGCATCGTCGAGGCGCACGGGGGCACGCTGACGGTCGACTCGCCGGACGGCGGCGGCGCGGCGTTCACGGTGACGCTGCCCGTCGGCCCGGTGGACGCCGTCGCCGTGCCTTCCGAAGCGCCCGCGCCGGCGCTTCCGCGGCAGCGCGCAATCCTCATCGTCGACGACGAGCCGGAGATCCGCGATGCGCTCGCCGAGATCCTCGCGGGCGCGCGCCATCGCGTGGTGACGGCGAATTCCGGCGCGCAGGCGCTGGAGCGGATGGCGGCCGAGCATTTCGACGCCGTCCTCACAGACATGCGGATGCCCGACCTCGACGGCCGCGCGCTCTACCACGAGATCGAGCGGCGCTGGCCCGGACGGGCGGCGCGCGTGGTCTTCGTCACCGGCGACACGCTGGCCTCCACCCTGCGCGAGTTCGTGTCCGAGAGCGGCCGGCCCGTCATCGAAAAGCCGTTCCTGCCGAGCGAGGTGCGGCGGGTGGTCGCGGAGCTCACCGCGGGCGACGCAACAAACGAAACGGGAATGGGGGCGCCCTGAAGTCGCGCTGACGCAAGTGCCGCCTAAACTTGCGGTCATGAAGCGCTATCAACCCCCCGGACACGGCGTAGCATTTGCGCTGGCCGCTGCCGCGATGGCGGCCGTGACGATGATCGCTTTCGTCATGCTGCCGGCCGCACTCGAAACATCCGGCCACGGGGCTGGAGCCTCTGCCGTGAGCCGCGCTTAGCGGCGTCATCCGATCCCAAGAAGGAGACACGCATGGAACAGAATCACAAGGGAAGCTGTTTTTGCGGCGCCGTCGAGATCGCCGTCAGCGGCGAGCCGGCGGCGGCAGGGTACTGTCACTGCGCGTCGTGCCGCAGCTGGTCGGCGGCGCCGGTCAACGCGTTCAGCCTGTGGAAGCCCGAGTCCGTGAAGGTCACGAAGGGCGCCGACAAGATCGGCACGTATCACAAGACCGAGAACAGCTACCGCAAGTTCTGCACGGCCTGCGGCGGCCACCTGCTGACGGACCATCCGGGCTTCGGCCTCGTCGACGTCTACGCGGCGACGATCCCCACGTATCGGCACGAGCCGCAACTGCACGTCCACTACGGCGAGACGGTCCTCCGCATCAAGGACGGCCTGCCGAAGATGAAGGACATGCCGAAGGAAATGGGCGGCTCCGGCATCACGCTGCAGGAGTAGCGCTGCCGGACGCCGGCGCGCCGCAGGTGTAGATTCGCTGCACCGGCGGCGGCGCCGGCCGTCCGGAGGCAGCATGATCGTCGCGAACGAGCAGCAGGTGACCGAGGACGCGCTGGCGGTGATGGCGCGCACGGAGGACCCCCGGCTGCGGGAGATCCTGGTCGCGCTGGTGCGGCACCTGCATGCGTTCGCGCGCGACGTGCGCCTCACCGAAGCGGAATTCCGGCAGGCGGCGGCCGTCGTCGCGGAGCTCGGGCAGCGCACGACGGACGGCCACAACGAAGTCGTGCTGATGGCGGGCTCGCTCGGCCTGTCGTCGCTCGTGTGCATGCAGAATCACGCCGGCGCGGGCGCGCCCGGGACGTCGCACTCGCTGCTCGGCCCCTTCTGGCGCATGAATTCGCCGGCGGTCGGCAACGGCGGGTCCATCGTCCGCTCGCCCACCCCGGGCGAGGCGCTGTTCGTGACGGCGCGGTTCGTCGACCCCGAAGGCCGCCCGGTCGAGGGCGCGGAAGTGGACGTGTGGCAGGCGTCGCCGGCGGGCCTGTACGAGAACCAGGACGACGGCCAGGCCGACATGAACCTGCGCGGCAAGCTCACGACCGACGCGCAGGGCCGCATCTGGTTTCGCACGGTCCGGATGACCGGGTATCCGATCCCGCAGGACGGCGTGGTGGGGCGGCTGCTGCGCGCGCAGCGGCGTCACCCGTTCCGGCCCGCGCACCTGCATGCGCTCGCGATCAAGCCCGGCTTCAAGGTGCTGATCTCGCAGACGTACGACCCGGCGGACCCCAACATCCACACCGACGTGCAGTTCGGCGTGACGCGGGCGTTGCTAGGCGACTTCGTCCGCCACGACGCGCCACATCCGGACGATCCCGCGGCGGGCACGCCGTGGTACTCGCTGGATCACACGTACGCGATGGAGCGGGGCGAGACCGTGTTGCCGCGTCCGCCGATCCGGTAGGGCGCCGGTCAGCGCGCGCGCAAAGCGAGGCGCGCTAGCGAAGCGCCAGCAGGTCGGGCAGCGGCGACAGCGAATCGAGCACCGGCACGCCCGGAGGAAACGGGTTCTCCGTGTAGGCCGGCGCCACGCCGATGAACGGAATGCCGAGCGCCTCGGCGGCCCAGTATTCGGTCATCGCGTCGCCGATGGCCGCGGTGCGCGCGGCGTCGAGGCCGCGGCCGGCGAGGATCGCCGCGAAGGCGTCGCGCTTGGTCGTCGGCGCGCCGACCACGCTGCGGAAGTACCGGCGCAGGCCGCGGCGCTCGACGATGTCGGCCAGCTCCTCCTGCGGCGTGCCGGAGATGACGTGCAGCTCGACCCGCTCGTGCGCGAGCTCGAGGAACTCCGGGGCGCCGGGCACGAACGCGCATTGCAGAACCTGGTCGTAGACGAGCTCGCGATAGCGCGCCGCCAGCCGCTCGACCGCCTCGACGTCGCCGGCGCGTCCGAACAGCGCCTGCTCGAAGTATGCGAACTTGGCGCGGCGCGACACGCCGCCATGCAGGCGCTGATAGGCAAGCACCTCGTCGCGCCGCGCGCGCGGCTCGTCGTCGTAGACGGTCGCGAACGCCTGCGTCTTCAATTCCATCGAGTCGAGGACGACGCCGTCGAAGTCCATCAGCAGCGCCGCCGGGGTCTCCCGCATGCGCGCGCTACTTGTCGGCCTGCATGTTCGCCTTTTTCGCGAGCTTGCCGAGACGCTCGCGCTCGTCGTTGACGAACGTGATGAACGCTGCGGTGGTGCCCGGCTCGGGCTCGATGCCGGCCGGTACCATCTTGTCGCGAAACTCGGGCGAGCGCACCGCGGCCTCCAGGTCCTTGCTCATCCGCGCGACGATGGCGGGCGGCGTGCCCTTGGGCGCGAACACGCCCGCCCAGTGACCGATGAGCACGCCCGGATAGCCCTGCTCGCGTGCCGTCGGCAAGGCGTCGTAGGCGCTGATCCGCTTGCTGTACGTGGTGGCGATGGCCTTCAGCTTGCCGGCCTTCACCTGCGGCAGGACGACGATGCTCGCCTCGGACGTCGCGTGGACGTTGTTCGACAGCACTGCCGTCATGCCTTCCGACCCGCTCTTGTACGGCACGATCGTGATGTTGACGCCGGCCTCCCGCAGCATCTCCGCGACGAAGTGCGGCGTGCTGCCGGCGCCGGCGGTGGCCCAGTTGATGCCTCCGCTCTGCGTCTTGGCCCACGCGACGAATTCCTTCAGGTTGCTGGCGGGGACGCTCGGATTCACGACGATCACCGACGGCGCGACGGCGATCATGCCGACCGGGATCAGGTCGCCGTCGGGGTACGGCATGTCGTTGCGGAGCATGCTGTTGGTGACCACGCCGGCGGCGCCGATCAGCCACGTGTAGCCGTCCGGCTTCGCCTTGGCGACGAATTCGGCGCCGACGATCGCGCCCGCGCCCGGCTTGTTGTCGATCACGACCGGCTGACCCAGGCGCTTGCTCACCGCTTCGGCGGCCGCGCGCGCGATGAGATCGTTCGCGCCGCCGGGTCCGAACGGCACCACCCACTTCACCGGATGGTCGGGCCACTCCGCGAATGCCGGCGCCGCGGCGAGCCAGGCGGGGAGGACGAGGGACGCGAGCGCGAGAAGGCGGCGGCGTGAAAGCATGGCGAGGCTCCGTGAACGCTTCGGATGGCGCGCGGCGATCTGCGGCGGCGCGGCGCGGCGGCTGCCGCTCGCGCGGATTCTACGCCGCCCGGCGGGGCGGCGCCGCGCGCAGCCGGGCGACGTGGCTGGCGATGAGCGCGTTTGATGAAGGCGCTGGGCGGCGGGTGACAGGACACCGCCGTCGTCGGCGCACGCTAGCGCGCCCCTTCGCCGGGCGCCTTCAGCGCCGGCCGGCGCGGGGGAACATCAGCTTCGGCTTGATCTCGATCACGCGGCCCTTCGCCGCAGGCCCGGCATCGATGATGCGAAACGCCTCGCGCAGCAGCCCATCGACGTCCTGCCGGACCATCAACAGCGGAAAGCGCAGCGTCGCCGCGAACGGATCCCAGTCGTAGCAGCCGAAGCTGCACGCCGCGAGCTCGGCGGCGGGCAGCGTGTCGAGAAAGCGCACGACGCCTTCCAGCGCGATCGTCGAGTTGATGAACAGCACGCGCGGCAGGCCGCCGATCCGCGCGTGCAGGCGCCGCACCGCGGCCTCTGCCCGCTCGCCTTCGTAGCCGCACGGGTCGATCTGCTCGGGCGCAGGCGCGCCGAGCCGGCGCGTCACGACGTCGGTGAACGCCTTCATCCGCCGCTGCGTCGCGTGGTCGGTGGGCAGGCCGCCGACGAAGCAGGCCAGGTTGCGTGCACGGGCGCGCACCGGCCGCGACCGCTCGATCAGCGCTTCGGTGAGCTGGCGCGCGCCCCAGTAATTGTCGCTGATCACGGAGGCGGCGCCGGTGCCGGGCAGGTCGACGTTGACGTGCGCGATGCCGTGCGTGCCGCAGACGCGGCTCACCGAATCGGGATCGGTCGCGCCGGTGACGACGAGATGCTCGATCCGGTAGGAGATCAGCGTGTTGACGGTCTCGAGCTCGAGCGCCGGATCGCGGAGCGTGCTGACGACGATCGGATACCAGTGGCGCTCGCGCGCGAGCCGCTCGAACACCTGGGAGAGCTCGCTGAAGAAGCGGTTGTCGTGCATCGGGATGATCATGCCGATCAGCCCCGAGCTGCTGCGGCGCAGGCCGCTCGCCTGGCGGTTGACGCTGTACTCGTGCGCGGCGGCGAGCGCCTGCACCTTGCGCGCGGTGGCCTCGGCGATGCGGCGCTGCTTCCAGTTGCCGTTCAGGACCGCGCTGACCGTAGATGCCGACACGTCCGCGAGGGCGGCGAGGTCGTAGATGGTGGACTTGCGCTTGATCATGGTCGCCTGACGGGTGCCGCATTCTCCGTGGCTTACCGCGGCGCTGTAAAGCGCGGCGGGACCGTCCCGGCGGGCGCTTGCCACTGCCGCGGCATCGGTGGCACAATCGATTGTGCGCCGGACCGTCAGCGGGCGTGCGATCGTCCACGAGGAGGAGCTTCACGCATGGCCAGCAAGGATCCGGCACGTCCCAACGTGCTGCTCGTCATCAGCGACGACCAGGGTGCCTGGGCGCTGGGCTGCGGCGGCAACCAGGAGATCCGCACGCCCGTGCTGGACGCGCTCGCCGCGAAGGGCATCCGCTTCGAGAACTTCTTCTGCACGTCGCCCGTGTGCTCGCCCGCGCGCGCTTCGATACTCACCGGCGACATTCCTTCGCGCCACGGCGTGCACGACTGGATCCGCCAGGGCAGCATGCCGCCGGTGCGCATCGACTATCTCGCGGGACAGACGCTGATCACGGACGTCGCCGCGGCGGCCGGGTATCGCTGCGCACTGGTCGGGAAATGGCATCTCGGCGCCAGCGACGTGCCGCGGCCGGGCTACGTCAAATGGTTCGCGCATCAATCCGGCATGGGACCGTACTACGATGCGCCGATGGTGGACGAGGACCGTGCCGTCAGCGTCCCCGGGTACATCACCGACGTGCTGGCGGAAGCCGCCACGGCCTTCGTCCGCGACGAGGCCGCGCGCCCCGAGCCGTTCTTCCTCAACCTGACGTTCACCGCGCCGCACTATCCGTGGATCGACAGCCATCCGAAGGCCTTCACCGAGCTCTACGAGGATTGCGCGTTCGACTCGTGCCCGGCCGAGCCGCCGCACCCGTGGTTCATCGGCGGCAGGGCCGCGACCGACCGTGGGCGCCAGGAGCGGATTCCGAGCCTCGTCGGCTATTTCGCCGCCGTCAGCGCGATGGACGCCGCGATCGGACGGGTGCTGGACGAGATCGAGCGCCAGGGCCTCGCGTCGAGCACGCTCGTGATCTTCATGAGCGACAACGGCATGAACTGCGGCCACCACGGCATCTGGGGCAAGGGCAACGGCACGCTGCCGCAGAACATGTACGACACGTCGGTCAAGGTTCCGTGCATCATCGCGCAGCCGGGGCGCATCCCCGCCGGCCGCGTCGACACGTCGCTGCTGTCCGGTTATGACGTGTTCCCCACGCTGGTCGACTACCTCGGCCTCGCGCACGACGCCGGGCGGCCGCGCCCGGGGCAAAGCTTCCGCCGCGTGCTCGAAGGTGCGCCCCCGGCGGAGGGGCGCGACGTCGTCGTCTACGACGAATACGGTCCGGTGCGTATGGTGCGCACGCGCGACTGGAAATACGTCCATCGCTATCCCGACGGACCGCACGAGCTCTTCGACCTCCGGGCCGATCCGGGCGAGCGCGTCGACCTCGTCGCCGAGCCGGCCCACGCCGCGACGGTGGCGGCGCTGCGAGACCGGCTGGAGACCTGGTTCCGGACGTACGTCGATCCGGGCCGCGACGGCGTCGACAAGGGCGTGACCGGCTGCGGGCAGCTGCGGCGCGTCGACGCTGCGCGCACCGGAGACGCGGCGTTCGCGGATCGGCACCTGACGGGCGCTGACTGGGACCTGTGGCTGGAGAAGCAGAATGGCTGAATCGAAGGAGCGCGCGATGAGCGATGCCGAAGACCGCATGACCGCCGTGGTGTGCCACGCGCCGAAGGACTATCGCGTCGAGAAGATCGCCCGCCCGCGGCCGGCGCCGCGCGAGATGGTGATCCGCATCGGCGCGTGCGGCATCTGCGCCAGCGACTGCAAGTGCTGGTCCGGCGCGAAGATGTTCTGGACCGGCGTCGACCCGTGGGTGAAGGCACCGGTCGTGCCGGGCCACGAGTTCTTCGGGTACGTCGAGGAACTGGGCGAGGGCGCCGGTGCGCATTTCGGCGTCGCCCTCGGCGACCGCGTCATCGCCGAGCAGATCGTCCCCTGCGAAGCCTGCCGCTACTGCCGGTCGGGCAAGTACTGGATGTGCGAAGTGCACAACATCTTCGGCTTTCAGCGCGAAGTGGCCGAAGGCGGCATGGCCGACTACATGCGCATACCCGCCACCGCGCGCGTCCACCGCATCCCCCCGTCGATATCTCTGGAAGACGCGGCGATCATCGAGCCGCTGTCCTGCGCGATCCATGCGGTGAACCGCGGCGACATCCAGCTCGACGACGTCGTCGTGATCGCCGGCGCCGGCCCCATCGGACTGATGATGGTGCAGGTGGCCCATTTGAAGACGCCGCGCAAGCTGATCGTCATCGACCTGATGCCGCAGCGCCTGGAGCTCGCGAAGCGCTACGGCGCGGACGTGACCATCAATCCCAAGGTGCACGACGCCGACGCGGTGGTGAAGAGCCTGACCGGCGGCTACGGCTGCGACGTGTACATCGAGGCCACCGGATCGCCGAGCGGCGTGGGCCAGGGCCTCAGCCTCATCCGCAAGCTCGGCCGCTTCGTCGAGTTCTCGGTCTTCGGCCACGAGACGTCGGTGGACTGGTCGATCATCGGCGACCGCAAGGAGCTCGACGTGCGCGGCGCCCATCTCGGCCCCTACTGCTACCCCGTCGCCATCGACCTGCTCGAGCGCGGCCTCGTGACCTCGCGGGGAATCGTCACGCACGACTATCCGCTCGAGCGCTGGGACGAGGCCATCCTGATGGCGGACTCGCTCGATTCGATCAAGGTCCTCATGAAGCCGGCGCGCTGAGCCGGCCGCCCATGGACTACGTCATCGGCGTCGACATCGGGACGCAGAGCACGAAGGCGCTGCTCTGCGACGCGCACGGCCGCATCGTCGCGCAGCACGCCAGCGCCTACCAGCCGGACACGCCGCAGCCTTCGTGGGCCGAGCAGTGGCCGCAGGTCTGGCTCGACGCCGTGGTCGAATCGATCGCCGCATGCGTGAAGAGCGCCGTCGCGAGCGTGCCGGGATTCGCGCCGCACGAGGTGGCCGCGATCTGCATCGACAGCCTGTACGGCGGCTCCGGCATTCCCGTGGACGACGCGCTCGAGCCGCTGCACCCGTGCCTCATCTGGATGGACCGGCGGGCGACGGCCGAAGTCGACTGGGTGCGCGCGACGCTCGACCTCGAGCGGCTCGGCGCGATCACCGGCAACGGCGTCGACAGCTACTACGGCTTCACCAAGATGCTGTGGCTCGCCAACCGCAAGCCCGACGTCTTCCGCGCGACGCGCTACTTCGTGCCGCCGAACGCCTTCGTCATCCAGCGGCTCACCGGCGAGCTCGCGGTCGACCGCTCGTCTGCGGGCAACATCGGCGGCGTCTACGACTTCGCGACGGGCCGATGGTCCGGCGAGATGCTCGACGCGCTCGGCATCCCGCGCGCGACGATGCCCGAGCGCCTCGTGGCCTCCACCGACGTCGTCGGCGGGCTGACCGCGGCCGCGGCCGCAGCGCTGGGGCTCGCACCCGGAACGCCCGTGGTCGCGGGCGGTGTCGACGCCGCGGTGGCGACGCTCGCGGCCGGCGTCACGCGGCCCGGACAGCACGTGGCGATGATCGGCTCCAGCATGTGCTGGGGGTTCGTGAGCCGCGACGTCGACGCGCGCCATGGCCTCATCAGCATGCCGCACGTCTTCGGCACGGCAGCGGACGCCTATGTTTTCGGCGGCGCCATCACGGCCGGCGCTGCGGTGACGTGGTTCCGCGACAACTTCTGCCGCGACCTGGAAGCCGCCGCCGCGCGCGAAGGCGCCGACGTCCACGACCTGCTGGACGCCGGCGCGAGCACGGTGCCCGCCGGCAGCGACGGCGTCGTCTTCCTGCCGTATCTGATGGGCGAGCGCAGCCCCATCTGGGACGGCAAGGCGAGCGGCGCGTTCGCCGGCCTCAACCTGTACCACCGGCGCGAGCACCTGTATCGCGCGGTGCTCGAAGGCGTCGCGTTCGCGCTCCGCCACAACATCGACGCCGGCGTCGCCAGCGGCGCGAAGCTCGATCGCCCGTTGATCGTGGTCGGCGGCGCCGCCCGCTCCGATCTGTGGATGCAGATCATCGCGGACGTCACCGGCCGCCCCGTGCTGACGATCGCCGAGGACGTGGAGGCCGCCATGGGCGCCGCGATGCTGGCGGCCTACGGCGTCGGCCTGATCGACGACGCCGAGGTCCGGCGGGGCTGGGCGACGCTGGTGCCGCGCGCGACGCCCGACGCTGCGACCGTGGCCCGCTACGACCGGATCTTCGACGTCTACCGCGGGCTCTACCCCGCGCTGAAGTCCTCGATGCACACGCTGCACGACGCCGCGGCAGCCGCGCGGGCGCCGGGCGCCGTGCCCGACGCGGCCACAGAGCCGGCAATACCTTCCAAACCTTCCAGGAGCGTGCAATGAATTCCATCCGGCGTGCCGTCATCGCCAGTGCAGCCCTCGCCGTCGCCACCGGCGTCCTCCCGCTTCCTGCCGGCGCCGCCGACGCGCTGCCGGGCAAGGACGTGACGATCAACATCGGCTACTTTCCGGTCGTGTCGCCGGTGCCCATCATGCGGGCGCAGCAGCAGCTCGAGAAAAAAGGCTACACGGTCAACTGGGTGCCGATCGCGCAGGGCCTGCCCGGCGCGGCGAGCGCGCTCGCCGCGGGCAAGCTCGACATGACGTGGGGCAACAGCGTCTCCGCGGTGGTCATCTTCTCGCAGTCGCCAGACGCCGCGCAGTTCGTCGGCCAGTCGTTCATCAACGCGAACGTCACCGTCGTCGCCACGGCGAGCAAGATCCAGGGGCCGAAGGACATCGTCGGCAAGAAGGTCGTGGTGAGCGGCATGAAGACCGCGTCGACGCTGTTCTTCCAGATCGGGCTCAAGAAAGCCGGCGTCGACCCGCTGGCCAACGAGTACTTCGTCTCGGGCACCGGACCCGGCATGGTGGGCGTGCTCGACTCCGGCGGCGCCGAAGTCGTGGCGGGCTACGTTCCGTACGTGGCGGACATGGTGCTGAAGAAGATCGGCCGCGTGCTGTTCACCGGCTCGGACGCCATCGGCCAGGCCGCGCCCGGCGACGGCTTCATCGTGAGCACGAAATTCGCGCAGGAGCGCCCGGAGGCCGTGCGCGACGTGCTCCGCGCGCAGTTCGCCGCCACCGATTACATCAAGAGCAATCCGAACGACGCGTACAAGACGATGGCGGAGTTCGCCAAGGTCGACGAGGCGTCGGTGCGCTATTCGTTCGAGCAGAAGCTGATCGGCGTGGCGCCGAGCTATGTCCCCGACGTCGCCGGCATCGTGTCGACGGTGGCGGTGGCGCAGGACCTCGGTTTCGCGCCGCAGGGCGTGGACCTGCCCGCCTACGCGAAGAAGTTCAACAACACGTCGTTCGCGCAATCGGTGCTCTCCAAGCCGTGACGTCGGGCCCGGCCCGTCTCTTCGTGCCGGGCCGGGCCATTGCGCTCGGCACCGTCGGCGTCGTCGTCGCCCTCGCCGTGTGGTGGCTGCTGTCGGCGCTGCTCGCCGGAGGCGGCGGCGTGATCAACCGGCTGCCGGCGCCGCCTGCGGTGGCGACGAAGCTCGTCGCGTACGCGCGCACCGAGCTCGCGCAGGATCTCGCCGCCAGCCTGCGCGTGTTCGCCGCGGGATGGCTGATCGGCGTCGCGGCCGCGACGCTGGCCGGCCTGCTGCTCGGGCGCGTGAACGTGCTGGGCCGCATCTTCCTCCCGGTGGTCGAGGCGATCCGCCCCGTGTCGAGCATCGCGTGGGTGCCGCTGTCGATCGTGTGGTTCGGCTTCGGCTTCACGAGCAAGATCTTCCTCGTCGGGCTCGCCGTCTTCCTGGTGGTCATCGTCTACGCCGTGGACGGGTCGCGCCGGATTCCGGCGGATGTCTCGCGCGCGGCCGCGATGCTCGGGATGAACGCCCGCCAGCGCTTCCTGCACCTCATTCTCCCCGGCACGCTCGCCGAAGTGCTGATTGGCGCCCGCGTGTCGCTGATGTCCGGCTGGGGCACGGTGATCGTCGCCGAGCTCGTCGCCGCCGACGCCGGATTGGGCGCGCACCTCATCTCGGTCCAGCAGAGCTACGACGTCGCCGCGGTGGTAGCGACGATGATCTGCTTCGGGGCGAGCGGCTTCGTGATGAACGCGCTCTTCACGGTGGCGGAGCGGCGGCTGATGCCGTGGCGGCGTACGCACGCCCGCGAGATCGACGAATGAGCGCGGGCGTGTGGCGCGATCGCGTCGTGCTGCCGCTCGCCGGCGTGGTGCTGGTGGCGCTCGTCTGGCAGGGGATCGTCGCCCTGTACCGCCTGCCCGTCGTGGTGCTGCCGGAGCCGTGGGCGGTGGCGCGCACGCTGGCCGGGCTCCTGCCGACGGCGGCGTTCTGGCGCGACGTGGGCGTCAGCGTCTTCGAGTTCGCGGCGGGCTACTCGGCCGGCGTCGTGCTCGGCGTGGGCGCAGGCCTCCTGCTCGGGGAATCGCGGACGTTTCGCCTGACGGCGAGCCCGGTGATCGAAGCGCTGCGCTTCATCGTCCCGTTCGCGTGGATTCCGCTGACCGTGCTGTGGTTCGGCACCAGCTACACCGGCAAGATCGTGCTCGTCGCCTACGCGGTGTTCTTCGTGATGACGGTGTCGACGACGCGCTCGATCATGCAGGTCGATCCCACGCTCACGCGCGTGGGCACGATGCTCGGCATGGGCCGCGCGGCGCTTGCGTTCTCGGTGCACCTGCGCGCGGCGGCGCCCGCGATCGCGAGCGCGGCCCGCGCGGCGGCCGCGGTCGGCTGGATCGCGGTGGTGGCGGCCGAGTACATCGGCGCGAGCGCGGGACTCGGCGTGATGATCACCAACGCCGCGACGTCGCTGCAGACGGCGACCGTCATCGCCGGCATGATCGCGATGGGCCTCATCGGCGCGGCGGTGAGCGCCGCCGTCGGCTGGCTCGCGCGCTCGCGGCTGGATTACCGATGAGCGGCGCGGCGCTCGCGTTCGAGGAGATCAGCCATCATTTCGGCGCGGGGGCGGAGCGTGTCGACGTCCTCGATCGCGTGTCGTTCGACGTGCCGGCGGGCAGCGTCGCCTGCGTCGTCGGCCCGTCGGGCTGCGGCAAGAGCACGCTGCTGAGCCTCGCGGCGGGTCTCGCGCGGCCGTCGGCGGGGACGGTGCGCTGGGACGGCCGCGAAGTCAGGCTCGGCCCCAATCTCGACCTCGGCATGGCGTTCCAGCAGCCCGGGCTTTTCCCATGGCTCACGGTGCGCCAGAACGTCGCCATCGGCCTTCGCACGCGCGGCAAGGCGAAGGCGGAAGCGCTCGCCGTCGCCGACGAGTTCCTGGCCACCGTCGGGTTGTCCGAATTCCTGCAGGCGTATCCGAGCCAGCTCTCCGGCGGCATGGCGCAGCGCGTCGGCATCGCTCGCGCGCTCGCGCTCCATCCTCGCCTCCTGCTGATGGACGAGCCGTTCGCGGCGGTCGACGCGTTCACGCGGATCAAGCTGCAGCAGGAGCTGAAGGCGCTGCTGAAGCGATACGCGCCCACCGTGGTGTTCGTGACCCACGACGTGTCGGAGGCCATCGTGCTGGGCGACGTCATCGTCGCGATGACGAAGCGTCCCGCCGCCGTGCAGCGGATCATCCCCGTGGCGCGGCAAGACCGCGACCGGTCCAGTCCCGCGTATGCGACGAAGCTGGCCGAAGCGCTCGCGTGCCTCGGCGTGACCCCGGAATCGGGCGGCGAGTAGCGGGCGCGCAAGGCGCATAATTCGGCTCGCCTCTCCCGGGAGCGACCGATGAGCCCTGCGATGCGCGCATGCGCGCTGCTGTTGCTGAGCTGCGCCGCGGCCGGTGCCGCCGCGCAGCAGCCGATCGACCCGCCGGTGCTGAAGCCGTTCGCGGACAACCACGACTGGCTCCTCGTCGACGACGTCGTCTACCGCCCCGGCAACGCCGACACGGCGATCACGGTGCCGAGGGGATTCGTCACCGATTTCGCGAGCATTCCGCAGCTGCTGTGGTCGGCGGAGCTGTCGCCGAACGGCCGCTACAGCAAGGCGGCGATCGTCCACGACTATCTCTACTGGTCGCAGCTCTGCTCGCGCGAGCAGGCGGACAATCTCCTCGACATCGCGATGCAGGAATCGGATGTCGGGTACTTCCAGCGGAGCACGATCTACTGGGGCGTCCGGATGGGCGGCGACGCCGCATGGCAGGCGAATGCCACGCAGCGCGCGCAAGGGCTGCCGCGGGTCGTGCCGGCCGGAGCCTTCGGCTTCGGTCCCAACGTCGTGTGGAAAGACTACCGCGGGACGCTGCCCGTCGTCCCGATGGTGAATATCGCCGCCGCGACCCCGCCGGCCTATTGCGCGCTCGGCGACACGCGCGACGTCCCCGGCCGTCCGCGCTGAGCCGGGTCGGCGACGCCGCCTTCGGCGACAGCACCGCGCTCGGCCATCGTCACGGCTGCCGCAGCGAGGCGAGGTAGACGAGCCGCGCTTCGTGCTCGGCCTCGACGTCGCGGATCTCGCGCATCACGGCGGCCACGTCGGCGGGGCCCTCCGGCGCGTCGACGCGACCGGTCAGCGCCACGTCGGCCGTCAGCGCGCCGCGCTCGTACAGCGACCATATCTCCTTGCCGTAGTGCGTGGCGGCGAGCTCCGGCGCAAACTGGCTGAAGTAGGCGGTGACGTTGTCGGCGTCGCGCTCCAGCATCATCGCCGCGTTGTTGTTGCCGGCGGCGTCCACGGCCTGCGGGAGGTCGATGATGACGGGACCGGCCGCGTCGACCAGGATGTTGTATTCGGAGAGGTCGCCGTGGATCACGCCGGCGTCGAGCATCCGCACGATCTGCCGGATGAGCGCCGCGTGGTACGTCCGTGCGACTTCCGGCGGCAGCTCGACGTCGTTGAGGCGCGGGGCAGGGTGGCCGTCCGCATCGACGACGAGCTCCATGATCACCACGCCCTGCGAGAACGCGTAGGGATGGGGGACGCGGACGCCGGCGGCGGCGAGCCGATAGAGCGTATCGACCTCGACGCTCTGCCACGCTTCCTCCTGCGCCTTGCGGCCGAAGCGCGTGCCCTTGCCGATGGCGCGTGCCTCGCGGCTATTCTTGGTCTTGCGGCCCTCCTGGTACAGCGCCGCCTGCCGGAAGCTGCGGTGCGTCGCGTCCTTGTAGACCTTGGCGCAGCGGAGCTCGCCGCCGGCGCGCACGACGAACACGTTCGCTTCCTTCCCGCTCATCAGCTGGCGCACGACGGTATCAATCAGCCCCTCGTGCACCAGCGCCTGCAGCCGCTTCGGCGTCTTCACCCGCGGACGATCAGTGGCGCGTCTTCGATCGCGGCTGGAACAGCGCCGGCGTCGCGGCCGGCTTGGACGTGGCCGGCGCGTGCGCGCGGCCACTGCCGTTGCCATTCGCGTTGCCGTTCGCGTTGCCGTTGCCGTTCCCATTGACATCGCCTTGGCGGCTGCCGCCGGCGCGGTCGCCGTTCCCGCGAGTATCGCGGCCGTCGCGTCCTGGTGTCGCGGGCTTGCCGTGCGCGGGCGGCGCGCCGGTGGCGGCGCCATCGCGGCGCTTGGCCTGCTGCCCGCGATGATTGCCCTGCTTCTGGCCGGGCTGCGGCGCGCGACCGTCGCGCGGCTGCGCGGGGCCGCGGGCGGAGGGGCGGGCCCGCGAAGGCGTGGGCGAGCGCGAAGGACCCTGCGGCTGGCCGCGACCGCGGCCGCCGCGCTGCGTGAACACCGTCTGCGCGACAGCGTTCGGATCCGGCTCGAAACCCGCGATCACCGCGCGCGGAATCGAGCGCCTGATCAGCTTCTCGATGTCGCGGAGGAACTCGTGCTCGTCGACGCACACGAGGGAGATCGCCTCGCCGTCGGCGCCGGCGCGGCCGGTGCGGCCGATGCGGTGCACGTAGTCCTCGGGCACGTTGGGCAGGTCGTAGTTGACGACGTGGGGGAGCTGGTCGATGTCGATGCCGCGCGCGGCGATGTCGGTGGCGACCATCACCTCGACCTCGCCGGCCTTGAAGTCGGCGAGCGCGCGCGTGCGCGCGTTCTGGCTTTTGTTGCCGTGGAGCGCCACCGCGCCGATGCCGTCGGCGTGCAGCGAGCGCACGAGCTTGTCGGCGCCGTGCTTGGTGCGCGTGAACACCAGCACCTGCTTCCAGCGGTGATGGCCGACGAGGTACGCGAGCAGCTTGGCCTTCTCGTCGCGGTTCACCGGGTGAACGCGCTGAGCGATGGCGTCGACGGTGGAGTTGGGCGGCGTCACCTCGATGGTCTGCGGCTTGTTCAGCAGCTTGTCGGCGAGCGCCTTGATCTCGGTCGAGAACGTGGCGGAGAACAGGAGGTTCTGCCGCTGCCTCGGGAGCAGCGCGAGCACGCGCTTGACGTCGGGAATGAAGCCCATGTCGAGCATGCGGTCGGCTTCGTCGAGCACGAACATCTCGATGCGCGAGAAGTCCACGTTGCCCTGGCCGTGGTGGTCGAGCAGGCGCCCCGGCGTGGCCACGAGGATGTCGACGCCCCGCTTGAGCTGGGCGGTCTGCGGCGCGATGCCGACGCCGCCGAACAGCACCATCGACGACACCTTGAGGTGCCGGCCGTAGGTCTTGATCGACGCCTCGACCTGCGCCGCGAGCTCGCGGGTGGGCGTGAGGATCAGCGCGCGAAGCGGCTTGCGGGCGTTGGCCGGGTACGGCGAGGGTCGCGTGGAAAGGCGCTGCAGCATCGGCAGGACGAAGCCTGCCGTCTTGCCGGTGCCGGTCTGGGCGCCTGCGAGGAGGTCGCCTCCGGCTAGAACGGCGGGAATGGCCTGCGCCTGGATCGGCGTGGGCACGGTGTAGCCCTCGTCGGCGACGGCGCGCAGAAGCGGCTCGGAGAGCCCGAGCGTGGAAAACGACATGACATACCTCGAATGGGTGCTCGGCCATTCGCTCCCCTTCGAGGAGCGGCCAGTCACAGCCAAACGGGAAAGATTACGGGGTCGGAATCGACTGCGGCAAGGGGACTGGAACAAGAGGCCGCAGCGCACATTATACGCCAAGAGGGCGCCGCCGGGGCGCTCTAGTCAGACCGGCTGGAGACCCTGTCGCACCGCATCCTGAGCGGCTACGTGATCGCCCAGCGGGATTTCTGCTACGGCCACGCCGACCTCGAGCGCTGCGTCCGCCTCGTCGTCGACTCCGCGCTCGACGCGCCTCCGGACGCCGTTCGCCGCCGCCGATGACCTGCCGCTGGCCAGGCCAGCCCCGAGTCCGGTATAGTCGCCGAACGATCGTTCGGTGCCCTCAAGCGATGCCTACGAATGCCTTTCCGGCCCCCGCGCTCAACGCCGAGCAGCAGCAGGCAGTCGCCCATGGCGCGGGCGGGGCGCCCGGATCGCCGCTGCTGATCATCGCCGGCGCAGGCTCGGGGAAGACGCAGACCCTCGCGCATCGCGTGGCCCGCCTGGTCGGCGCGGGCGCCGACCCGACCCGCGTGCTGCTGCTCACGTTCAGCCGGCGCGCCGCGGCGGAGCTCGAGCGGCGGGCCGGCCGTGTGCTCGCCGCCGCCACCGGCCGTGGCGCAGCCGCAACGCCACCGCCGCTGCCCTGGGCCGGCACGTTCCACAGCGTGGGCGCGCGGCTGCTGCGGCAGTACGCGCTGCGCGTCGGCCTGCCCGACAATTTCACGATCCACGATCGCGGCGATTCCGAGGACCTGATGGCGCTGGTGCGGCAGGAGCGGGTCGCGGCGCGGGCCACGCAGTCGCGATTTCCAGCCGCGGCCACGTGCGTCGCGATCTACTCGCGCGCGGTCAACTCGGAGGCGCCGCTGCCGGACGTGCTTGCCGAGACCTATCCGTGGTGCGCGCACCTCGAGCACGAGCTGCAGGAGATCTTCGACGATTACGTCGCCGCCAAGCAGGCGCAGCACGTCCTCGACTTCGACGACCTCCTGCTCTACTGGGCGGCGATGCTCGGCGACGCCGCCCTCGCGGCGGAGGTCGGCGCGCAATTCGATCACGTGCTGGTCGACGAGTACCAGGACACCAACCGCCTGCAGGCGACGATCCTTCAGCGCCTGAAGCCGGACGGCACCGGCGTGACCGTCGTGGGCGACGACGCCCAGGCCATCTACGGCTTTCGCGCCGCCACCGTGCGCAACATCCTCGACTTCCCGCGCCAGTACGCGCCGCCGGCGACAACGATCGCGCTGACGCGCAACTACCGGTCGACGACGCCCATCCTCGCCGCGTCGAACGCGGTGATCGCGCTCGCAGCGGAACGCTTCACCAAGGATCTCGCGAGCGACCGCGGCGGCGGAACGCAACCGCGGTGGGTGACCGTCGCCGACGAATCCGCGCAGGCGCAATGCGTCGCCGAGCACGTGCTGGCGCAGCGCGAGAACGGCGTGGGGCTGAAGAGCCAGGCCGTCCTCTTTCGCACGTCGAGCCACAGTGCGCAGGTGGAGCTCGAGCTCACACGACGCAACATTCCCTTCGTGAAGTTCGGCGGCCTGCGCTTCCTGGACGCGGCGCACGTCAAGGACGTGCTGTCGGTGCTGCGCTGGCTCGAGAATCCGCGCGGACGCGTCGCCGGCTTTCGCGCGCTTCGCCTGCTGCCGGGCGTGGGTCCCGCCACCGCTACGCGCTGGCTCGACGCGATCGACGGCGGCGCCGACGCCGTGGCCACGCTCGTCGCGCTGGCGCCGCCACCGGCATGCGCCGAAGCGCTGCCGGCGTTCGCCACGCTCGCCGCGCGGATGCGGGCGCGCCGCGACGACTGGCCCGCGCAGATGGACTGGCTGCTGGAGTGGTACGAGCCGCACGCCGAGCGGCTGTACGACGACGCGGCAGTGCGCCTCGCCGACCTCGCGCAGCTGCGCCGCATCGCCGGCACGTATGCCGACCGCGAGCGCTTTCTCACCGAGCTGACTCTCGATCCGCCCGCGGCGGTGAGCGACGAGGCCGGCGCCGGCGGCAAGGACGACGAATACCTGACGCTGTCGACCATCCATTCCGCCAAGGGGCAGGAGTGGAAGACCGTGCAGGTGCTGAACTGCGTCGACGGCTGCATGCCGTCGGATCTCGCCACCGGACGCGCGGCGGACATCGAGGAGGAGCGGCGGCTGCTGTACGTGGCGATGACGCGCGCGCGCGACGAGCTCACGCTCCTGATCCCGCAGCGCTTCTACGTGCACCAGCAGCGCAACATGGGCGACCGTTACGTGCAGGCGTCGCGCAGCCGCTTCCTGCCGGACGGGCTGGCGTGCCACTTCGTGCAGGAAGCCTGGCCGGCGGCGCCGGCGGCCCTCACGGTGCGCGACGCGGCCGCCGCCACCGCGCTCGACCTGCCCGCCCGCATGCGCGAAGCCTGGAAGCGCGCCAGGACCGCGCCGGCCTAGCGGCCGCGAGGGGCGCCGCGGCGGATCAGGGTGCGGCGAGCCGCAGCCGTGCCGCCGTCTTGCGCTCCCGCTGCGGCGGACGCGCGTCGGCGAGCCGCGCCGTCATCGCGGCCGCGGGAATCGGCTGGCACAGCAGATAGCCCTGCACCACGTCGCAATCGAGCTCGCGCAGCCGCTCCAGGACGGCGTCGTCCTCGACGCCTTCGGCGACCACCGAGAGCCCCATGTTGTGGGCGAGGTCGATCGTGGAGCGGACGATCATCGCGTCGCCGGCGTCGCGCGCCATGTTCGCGACGAACGACTTGTCGATCTTGAGCTCGTCGACCGGCAGGCGGCGCAGGTAGGCGAGCGACGAATAGCCGATCCCGTAGTCGTCGATCGCGAGCCGGCAGCCGAGGGCGTGGAGGCGCTGCAGGTTGTCGAGCGCGCGCGCCGGATCGTCGAGGATCGCCGTCTCGGTGATCTCGAGCGTGATCCACTGCGCCGCGCAGCCCTGCGTCGCCAGCAGCGCCGCCACCTCGTCGGGGAGCTCCGCGTCCATCAGGTCGCGGGCCGAGATGTTGATCGAGACGTTCATCGGATGCCCGTCGCGGCGCCACGTGGCGCACTGCGCGATCGCGTGCTTCAGGACCCACTGCGTGAGCTGGCGGATGTAGCCCGTCTGCTCGGCGAAGGGAATGAAATCGGAAGGCGGCACGAAGCCGCGGACCGGATGCAGCCAGCGCAGCAACGCTTCGGCATGCTGCTTCGCGGGATCCTTCAGGGAAACCTTGGGCTGGTAGGCGAGCGTGAGCTCGTCGGCGTCGACGGCGCGGCGCAGATCCGACAGGAGCATCAGCCGGTCGCGGCTGTGCTGGTCGAAGGTGTCGTCCCACGGCAGCGCGCCCACGTTCGTGCGCTTCGCCGCGTACATGGCGACGTCAGCGCGGCGCATCAGCGTCGATCGCTCGGCGCCGTCGCGGGGCGCCGTCGCGATCCCGATGCTGGCGCGCACGTCGACCTGGTGACCGTCGAGAGTCATCGGCGCTTCGAGCGCGCGCAGGACATCGTCGGCGAGGCGCCGTGCGGCCGCCGCGTCGCTCCGCGGCAACAGCAGCGCGAACTCGTCGCCGCCGAGGCGCGCGACGGTATCGCTCTCGCGCCGCGCCACGCCCTGGACCCGATCGGCGACCTCGAGCAGCAGCATGTCGCCGATCGCGTGACCCAGCGTGTCGTTGACGTACTTGAAATGGTCGACGTCCATCAGCAGCACCGACAGCGGCGCCTGCTCGCGCGCCGCCGTGGCGAGCGCATGGTCGAGGCGGTCGGCGAACAGCGTCCGGTTGGGCAGGCCCGTCAGCGTGTCGCGATAGGCGAGGTTGGTGATGCGCTGCTCGCGCGACGCGAGGCCTTCCTGCAGCGCGCGAAACGCGTTCGACAGCTCGCCGATCTCGTCGGCGCGCTGCGTCCACGGCAGCATGGCGTAGTCGCCTCCCGCCATCCGCCGCGCGAACGCCGCGAGCGACCGCAACGGTCCCGCGATGTTTCGCGCGATGAAAAGGCTCGCGAGGATCGACACGAGCGCCGCCGCGAGCGATACCCAGCCGAGCTGCAGCGCCAGCCGGCGGAACGGCTCCATCGCGGCCGCGAGCGGCTGCTGCAGCACCACCGCCACAGCGTCGTCGGTCTGGGCGGACAGGGCAACCACGCGGGTCACGGCGACGTCACTGCCGGCGGCGGCGTTGCCGTCGGCGTCGCGCTGCGCGTAGCGGCCCGACGCGATGTCGTCGAGCACGTCCTTGCGCGCGCGCTCGTCGAGCGTGCTGGCGTGCAGCCGCCACCGGCGGCCGTCGAGCCGGCTGACGAACGAGACGTCGAGCCGCACCAGCTTGCCGATCTCGTGCGCCAACGCATCGTTGACCGGATAGCCGACGGCGACCCAGGCGTAGGGCGAGACGACGGCGATCGGAGCCACGACGAGCTGGTAGAGGCGGCCGCGCACGACGACCATCGCGGACGCTTCGCCGTCGCGACGGGCCTGGGACAGGAGGCGCGGAAAGAGGAAGGGCTCGCCCACGCTCACGTCGAGGGTGTCCGCCGCGACAGTGTCGTCGGGCCGCACGAGCATCAGCAGATCCGCGTCGATCCTGCGACCGTATTGCTCGAGCGCGGCGGTGAGGGCCGTCGCGTCGCGGCCGACGCTCGCCTGCCGGAACGGCGGGTCGAGGAGCAGCAGCCGCGCGGCCTGGACGAGACGCGCCTGCTCCTGCGCGCGCACGCGCTCGTAGACGTGCGCGCCGGCGACGAGATCCTCGCCGATCGACTCGCGCGCTGTGGTCGAGCCGACGGAATTGACGACCAGGAAGACGCCGAGCTGGACGACGACGACCAGCGTCAGGAGGAGGGCGAGGATGCGGGTTTGTAGGCTTCTGGTCGGCATGACGCGGCACGCACAAGGGCGTGCCGCGGTCGCTTTGCGACGCTAGCGGGCACGGCCCGCGCTCTCTTCGGAGCGCGGGGAGGATCAAGCAAGGTCTTTGCCAGCCGATCCCGGCGGTCAGCGGAAGAGGAGCGGCGACACCATCAGCAGGATCCCGGCCCAGATGCCGGACATGATGACGCCGTAGATCAAGCCCGGCATCGCCCGCGCCGGCCCGTGTTCGGTCGGATGGGCGCCGTAGCGCGCGGCGTGGATGGTCGCCATGCTCGTCTCCTCGAAGGTTATGGCCAAGTCGAGGCCATTCTTCCAATCCGCGCCACGCGGCGCAGTCGGCCGCCGCACCGATCTCGGGTAGGACAAACCCCCCGCGACGCCGCGCCTCTTCGCACCGCTTGACGTGGGACCCCAAGCCGGCCCATACTGAACCTTATGGTTAACTGTATTGCCGCTCCGCTCGACGCCGTCTTCGGCGCGCTGGCGGACCCCACCCGCCGGGCCGTCCTCGCGCAACTGCGCGCGGGCGAGCGCTCGGTCGGCGAGCTGGCTTCGCCGCACGCGATGTCGCTGCCCGGGTTCATCAAGCATCTCGGCATCCTGGAGCAGGCGGGGCTCATCGCCCGCCGCAAGTCGGGCCGCGTGGTGAGCTGCACGCTGCGCGACGGTGCCGCGGCCGAGGCGCTGTCGTGGCTGCAGCGGCACGAAATGTTCTGGAACGCGCAGCTCGACCGCCTGGGCACCTTCGTCGAACGTCAGGAGACCACCGCATGGACACCGTCACCGAGGACCGCACCGCCCTCAGCCTCCGCCGCTTCTACCGCGCCCCCGTCGCGGCCGTCTACGCGGCGTGGACGACCCCGGCGCAGGTGAGCTGCTGGATGGGCGCGACCGACGCGTTCGGGCCCGCCGACGTCACGATGGACCTGCGGCCCGGCGGCGCGTACCGCATCGTGATGCACGCGCCCGACGGCGAGACCCACTGCGTCAACGGCATGTTCCGCGACGTGATCCCGGGCAGGAAGCTCGTGTACACGTGGGCCTGGGCGAGCACGCCCGAGCGTGAATCGCTCGTCACCGTCGAGTTCGCGCCGGCCGACGGCGGCACCGAGCTCGTGCTGACGCATCGGCGCTTCGCCGACGGTGCCGCGCGCGACCGCCACCTCGGCGGCTGGACCGGCTGCCTCGGCCGGCTCGAGCGATTCCTCGCGCGCTGACCGGCGGCAATTTTCAACCCCCAAGGAGATCCGACATGGCAAACCCGTTCGTGCACGTCGAGCTTGCAAGCACCGATGTGGGCAAGGCGAAGAATTTCTACGGCAAGCTGTTCGACTGGAAGCTCGAGGACGTGCCGATGCCCGACGGCACGTACACGATGATCGGCGTGGGCGACGGCACGGGCGGCGGCATGATGCAGCATCCGGTCCCGGGGGCGCCGTCGATGTGGCTCGCCTACGTGCTGGTCGACGACATCCAGGCCGCGACGAAGAAGGCCGCGTCGCTCGGCGCGACGATCCTGAAGGACGTCACCGAGGTGATGGACATGGGGTCGCTGTCGATCATCGTCGACCCGACGGGCGCGATGCTCGGGCTCTGGATGCCGAAGAAGCGCTGATCACGCGGGCACGGCGGCGCGCGGGATCGGCGCCTCGCGTATCGGCAGGTTCACCACGGCGGCCAGCGCGGCCAGCGCCATGTCGGCGTACCACATCCAGTGATAGTCGCCGGTGGTGACGAACGCGATGCCGCCAAGGTAGGCGCCGAGAAATCCGCCGAGCTGGTGCGACAGCAGCGTCAGCCCGAACAGCGTCGCGAGATAGCGGATGCCGAACAGCTTGCCGACGATCGCGGCGGTGGGCGGCACCGTCGCGAGCCAGGTGAGCCCCAGCCCCACGGCGAAGAGGTAGAACGTCGTCTCCGTCTTGGGCGCCATCAGGTACCAGCCGATGAGGAGCGCGCGCGAGCCGTACATCGCCGCGAGGATGTACTTGCTGCGAAAGCGCTCGGTGCCCGCGCCGGCGAGCAGGCTGCCCACGATGTTCGACAGGCCGATGATCGCGATCGACCAGCTCGCCACCGACGCCGGCAAGCCGCAGAGGTTGACCTCGCCGGGCAGGTGCGTGACGAGGAACGCGATGTGGAAGCCGCAGGTGAAGAAGCCGAGGTGCAGCAGCAGGTAGCTGCGGTTCCTCATCGCGCTGCGCGCGGCAGCCCAGGGCGCCGCCTCGACCGCGGCTACGGCGGCGCTGCCTGCGACCGCGGGCGCCGGTGGGTCCTTGCGCATGAGGCTCGTCAGCGGCAGCGCCGCCAGCGTGATCGCCGCCAGCGACCACAGCGCACCCATCCAGCCGACGAACTGGATCAGCGCCTGCGACAGCGGCGCGAACACGAACTGGCCGGCCGAGCCGCCCGCATTGATGATGCCGGCCGCCTTGCCGCGCTTGTTCGCCGGCACGCGTTGCGCCGCGGCACCGATCAGCACCGAAAAGCTGCCGGCGCCCGAGCCGATCGCCGAGAGCAGGCCGAGCGACAGCACGAGGCCGAAGCCCGTCGTCATGAAGGGCGTGAGCGCGGTGCCGAGCGCCAGCACGACGAGCCCGCCTGCAAGCACCCGCACGGGGCCGTAACGGTCGGCGATCGCGCCCGCGAAAGGCTGCACGACGCCCCACATCAGCTGCGCGACGGCCAGCGCCAGGCTGATCGTCGCGATGCCGAGGCCGGTGGCCGTGTTGAGCGGCGACACGAAGAGGCCGAGCGACTGGCGGGCGCCCATCGTCACCATGAGGATCGCCGCGGCGGCGATCGTCACCAGCCAGGCGTTGCGGGGAAGGGACGGGGCGGAAGCGGGCATTGCGGCGTCTTTCCGGCGGCGGGCGACGGCCGCCCTCGATCGTTTGCATTATATGATGGGTGTCATGTATGCTGTCAAGATCGGTTGCGGCCACGGGAGCTACGGCATGCGCGTCACGCGGGAAGAGGCGGCCCGGAGCCGTGAGCGGATCCTCGAGGCGGCCTCGCGGCTTTTTCGCGAGCGGGGGCTCGACGGCATCGGCGTCGCCGACCTGATGCAGTCGGCGGGTCTCACGCACGGCGCCTTCTACGCGCACTTCGCGTCCAAGGAAGACCTGATGGTCGAGGCCTGCGCGCGCGCGCTCGCCCGGTCGGCGGCGCGCTGGGACCGCGTGGCCGAGACGTCCGAATCGAGCCGCGCCGCGCTCGCGGAGCTCGCGACGTCCTATCTCTCCTCGCGGCATCGCGACCACCCGGGACACGGCTGCGTGATCGCCGCGCTCGGCGCTGACGTCGCACGCCAGGGCGGCGCGGTGCGGCGCGCATACACCCGGGGGCTGGAGGCGCTGCTCGGCCGGCTCGCGCGCCTGGTGCCCGGCCGTGACGTCACGGCGCGGCGCCGGCGCGCGCTCGCGACGTACGCGAGCATGGTGGGCGGCGTCGTGCTCGCCCGCGCGGTCGACGACGCCGCGCTCTCGGAGGAGATCCTCAACGCCGTCGCCGCCTCGATCGCGCCGCCGGCGCCGCCCCCGCGCCAGGCCGAAGCCTGACCCATTGCCGCGCCCCGGGGGCCGCAGGCATAGTGGCGCCTGTCGCCGCGAACGCTAACGCATGTCCTCACCCGGGTCACCTCCCGCTTCACTGCTCGACGAGCTTCGCGCCGACTACGAGGCCGCGCGGCAGTCGGACGCTCCGCGGCGCGACGTCGAAGGCTTCCAGCAGCTGGACCTACGGATGCGCGACGCGTTTCGCTGGCTCGAAAAGGCCGTCACCTATCTGGACGGGCTGAAGCCGCCGATCGCGCACCGCTTCGATCTCGGCAACGGCGCCGTGTTCGACGCGCCGCGATTCAACCGCGGCTCCGTCGGCCAGCACACGCGCCGCATCGTGGGCTACCCCGTCCTCGACGAGATCAACCTCTACTACGAGATCGGTGCGGCGAAGGGCGTCGATCTCGACGTCGCGCCCGCCGGCATCGCGGCGGCGCAGCGCGCGCTCGACGCCGCGGGCCTTGCGTACACGTATCGCTGCACCGAGGATCACGCAGGCAACGTGCGCCAGTGCAAATTGTCGGTGCCCCCGGCCATTCCCGCGATGGTGGCGTTTCGTGCCGATTACCAGACGGGTCTCGTCACCGTCGCGCTCGTCAATGTCGATCGCCTCGATCGCGTGACGCTGGAGTTCCACAGCGAGGCGATCGACGACGCGGTGCTGGAAGACCTGGTCCGCTTCATCCTCGGACGCGACGCCCGCTTCCTGCGCCGTGCACCGCTCGCGGGCATCCATGGCGAGCCGGCGGCATGACGTTTTCCCGCCGGCAGCGTGATCAGGCAGTACACAGCTTCGCGCCGCTGCGGTAGCATTCATGACATCGGGTTAGCACAACCGGGCTTGCCGCAGCGGGTTCCCGCTGCGTCGGCGGTCCAATAACGACGACATCGCGTGAGGCCAGGTGGAAGTCGCGAAGCTCCTTTCGCTCGCGATCGAGGCGAGCATCGCCCTGACGATCGTGAGCTCCAGTCTCGAGGCATCGCAACCCGCGGTGACGCTCGCCGCGTACGGCGCAGGACCTGCCGCGTGACCGTGCCCGCCAGCGAGGCGAACGTCTCCGCACCGCCTGCCGTCGCCGGCATGTCGCGCATTCCCGGCGGCACGTTCACGATGGGCTCGAACGACCACTACCCCGAGGAGGCGCCGGCGCATCGCGTTCGCGTCGATCCGTTCTGGATCGACCGGTACGCCGTGACCAATCGCGAGTTCGCGCGCTTCGTCGAAGCGACGGGCTACGTCACGCTCGCCGAACGCCCTGCCAATCCCGCTGACTATCCGGGGGCGAAGCCTGAGCTGCTGGCGCCGTCGTCGGTGATGTTCAGGAAGGCGAAGGAGCGCATCGATCTCACCGACCATTACAACTGGTGGATCTACGTTGCGGGCGCCGATTGGCGTCATCCCCGCGGTCCGGGCAGCACCATCAAAGGACTGTGGAAGCATCCGGTCGTGCACGTCGCCTTCGAGGACGCGGAAGCGTACGCCGCATGGGCGGGCAAGGCGCTGCCGACGGAGGCGGAGTGGGAGTTCGCCGCGCGCGGCGGCCTCGAGGGCGCCGAATTCACGTGGGGTGACGAATTCACGCCCGGCAACCGGCACATGGCCAACACCTGGCAGGGCGAGTTTCCATGGCAGAACCTGCTGCAGGACGGCTACGAGGGCACGGCGCCGGTCGGCGCCTTTCCCCCCAACGGCTACGGCCTCTACGACATGGCGGGCAACGTCTGGGAGTGGACGACCGACTGGTACCAGGACCACGGGCGCATCGCCAAGTCGTGCTGCACGCTCGAGAATCCGCGCGGCGGCGACCCCGACGCGAGCCGCGATCCTCGTCTTCCCGACGTCCGCATCCCGCGGAAGGTGATGAAGGGCGGCTCGCATCTTTGCGCCCCGAACTACTGCCGTCGCTACCGCCCCGCGGCGCGGATGCCGCAGGGAATCGACACGTCGACGTGCCATCTCGGCTTTCGCTGCATCGTTCGCGACGCCGGAGCGGCGAGCGCGCCGGCGAAGTCGCCATGATCGGTTGCGGCGCGACAGTGCGATGGACGATTGCGGCAAACGGCCCCGGACCGCGCGGCCGATCGGGGACTTTTGGATATAGCCACCTGCCCACGGAGAACAGCATGGCCAACGCGAAAAGCACGGCGGGTACGGCAAGCAAAGCGGGCAGCGCGGGCGACGCGGGCAAGGCGAAGCAGCCCAACACGTTCACGATCGACGACGCCGTCAAGATGATGCATGACACCGCGAGCGGCGGCGGCTAGGACGGGGGCGGAGCCTTCGTGGAAGCGTGGCTGGCGGAGCTGACGCGTTACGTCGCGCTCGGCATCGAGGCGATGGCGCTGGTGATCATCGCGGTGGGCACCGTCGAGGCGTTCGTCGCCAGCGCACGCGTGATGGTCTCGCCGCACCGGAGCAACGATGAAAAGCGCGCGGTCTGGCTCCGCTATTCCCGCTGGCTGGTGGCGGGCCTTACGTTCCAGCTCGCCGCGGACATCGTGCACACGGCGATCGCGCCGACCTGGGATGACATCGGCCGGCTCGGTGCGATTGCCGTGATCAGGACCTTCCTGAGCTATTTCCTCGAGCGCGACGTCGAGGAGGTGCGCCGCCGGCAGCACCCCGCGGGTGCCGAGCGCCGCCGCGATCCGCCGGCCTGAGGCGCCCGTCTATTGCGCGACGTGGATCGCGTCGCGCACCACCGGGTAGATGCTGCCGCTCCAGCGCTTGCCGCTGAAGACGCCGTAGTGGCCCGCGCCGGCCTGCACGTAGTGGGTCTTGAGATAAGGCCTGAGGCCCGTGCAAAGATCATGGGCGGCGAGCGTCTGGCCGAGTGAGCAGATGTCGTCGCGCTCGCCTTCGACCGTGAGGAGCGCCGTGCGGCGGATCGCCGCGAGATCCACGCGCCGGCCGCGGAACGCGAGCCGGCCCGTCGGCAGCGCGTACTCCTGGAACACGTGGCGCACCGTGTCGAGGTAGAACTCCGCGGGCAGGTCGCACACCGCGAAATACTCCTCGTAGAACGTCTTCGTGGCCTTCGCCTTGTCCGTCTCGTCGTTGACGATGTCGTGGAAGAGGTTGCGGAACGAGTCGAGATGGCGGTCGAGGTTCATGCTCATGAACGCCATCAGCTGCAGAAATCCCGGATAGACGCGGCGCAGCGCGCCCGGGTGCCGCAGCGGCACCGTGCTGATGAGCTGCTGCTCGAACCAGCCGATGGGTTTGTCGGTGGCGAGCCGGTTCACTTCGGTCGGCGAGATCCGGCAATCGATCGGCCCTGCCATCAGCGTGAGGCTGGCGGGCGTGGCGGGGTGCTCATCCTCGGCCATCAGCGCCACCGCCGCCAGCGCGGCCACGCACGGCTGGCAGATCGCCATCAGGTGCGCCCCGGGCCCGAGCGCCGCGAGGAACTGCATCAGGTGCTCGACGTATTCGTCGAGGCCGAAGCGGCCCGCCATCAGCGGCACGTTGCGCGCGTTGTGCCAGTCGGTGATGTAGACGTCGTGGTCGGCGAGCATCGTGCGCGCGGTGTCGCGCAGCAGCGTGGCGAAATGGCCGGACATCGGGGCCACGATGAGCACGCGGGGGCCGGGATCGGGCGTCTGCTTGGCGAAGTGCAGCAGCGTCCCGAACGGTGTGACGAGCGTGCGCTCCTCCACGATCGGGATCTCGCGGTCGCCCACGGTCACGGCATCGATGCGAAACGGCGGGCGCTCGTGCGTGAGCGCGGCGAGCACGAACACTTCGCACGCGGCGGCGAGCTTGCGCAACGCCCGGTCCTCGCCCGGCGCGTGCTGCGCGCGCTGCAGCGCCGGCAGCGCGTTCTTCGCGACCGCGCGCAGCGGCCACATCAGGTCGGTGTGCGCCTGGTAGGCCTGGTAGATCATCGCGCCCTGCGGCGGCGCCGAGAGCGCTTCGAAGGCAGCTGCGGCGGCGCCGGGTGCCTGCATCAGGCGCGCGACCGGCGGCGGGACTGGCACGTCGCTTGCGAACGTCGCGAAGACCGGGGCAGAAGCGCTCGCGCCGGTACCAATTCGGTGCAGGCCAGCGTGCAGAGAGGGTGTCATGTCCAAGGCGGCGTTGACGATCAGCAGCAAGAATTATTCGTCGTGGTCATTGCGCGGGTGGCTGCTCGCGAAGTTCGCGGGCCTCGAGTTCAAGGAGGTGATGATCCCGCCCGACGACGCCGATGCGCGGAAGGAGATCCTGTTGCTGTCCCCGTCGATCCTGGTGCCGTGCCTCACGCACGACGGCATCAAGGTCTGGGACACGCTTGCCATTGGCGAGTACCTGAACGAGGTCAAGCCCAAGGCCGGCCTGCTGCCGGCGGACCGCGCCGCGCGCGCGCACTGCCGCGCGGTGTGCGGCGAGATGCATTCCGGCTTTTCCAACCTGCGCTCGGCGCTGCCGATGAACCTGAAGCGCGTTTTCCCCGGCCACAAGGTGTGGGCGCGCGCGCAGGGCGACATCGAGCGCATCACGACGATCTGGCGCGAGTGCCTTGCCCAATACGGCGGGCCGTATCTTTTCGGCAAGCGCTCGATGGCCGACGCCATGTACGCGCCGGTGGTCACGCGCTTCGTGACCTACGACGTGACGATCGACAGGAAGTGCAGCGCGTACGGCGCGCAGATCCTGGCGATGCCGGAGATGCGGGAGTGGATCGCGGCCGCGAAGCTCGAGCCGGAGGAGATCGACGAGCTGGACATGGAGTTCTGACGCCGCCGGCGCCGGTGGCGCCGGACGCGGCGCCGCCATCAGGCCCACGGCCGAGGTTCCGGCACCGGGCACGGACCCACCGTCTCGATCGACGTGAAATCCGCCGGTCCCACCACCTCGAGGTACTCCATGTCGGGCGAGTAGTCGAACAGGTAATGGACGATGCCGGGCCGCTGGTGGACGCAGTCGCCGGCTTCGACGAGCGTCTCCTTGTCCTCGTACATGAAGCGCGCCCAGCCCTTCAGCATGTAGACGATGTGGAAATCGGCACCGTGATAGTGCCAGCCCGTCCCTTTTTCGGGCGCGTTGCCGGAGCGCACGAGTTGCGCGAGCACCTTGCCGGCGGTCGCTTCCGCGACGCCCAGATCGCGGTACTTGAAGAAGTCGCGCAGTCCTTCCTGTTTGAAATCAGTGTCGCCAGGCTTCACGTGCGAAAACTTCATCGTGGTCTTGTGCAGCATCGCGGGCTCCTCGGCGGACGTTCTCGACATTGCACGAAGCATGGAACGTTCCAGTCAGTTCGCCGCGCGCGCGTCCCGAGCGCTCGCACATCGTACGCACCACGGCAGCGCGGCCGCACAGGAATGGCGCGGCGGCGAGCGTGCGGCCGATCGTGCCGCCGCGCGAAGGTCGCGCCGTAACGCGTTGAATGCACGGCGCGTCGCGCAGGGGGACCGCATTCGCAGCGGCATGGTTTGGTTCTTGCGAATGCGTGACGGAGTTGCCACCGCGCCAAGGAGACGCCCTCGCTCTCGCCCGACCGACTGACGATGCGAACCGCGATCATCGATGCGGAGCCCGCGCCGGTGGCCATCGATCCCCGGGCGACCGCGCTGGTGCTGATCGACATGCAGCGCGATTTTCTCGAGCCGGGCGGCTTCGGGGAAACGCTCGGCAACGACGTCAGGCTGCTCCACGCTGCAATCGCGCCCTGCCGTGCGCTGCTCGAGCGGGCCCGCGTGCTCGGCATGCTGGTCGTGCATACGCGTGAAGGCCATCGACCCGACATGAGCGATGCGCCGCCGGCCAAGGTGGAGCGGGGCACGCCTGCGCTGCGCATCGGCGCGCCCGGTCCGATGGGCCGGATCCTCATTCGCGGCGAAGCCGGCCACGACATCATCGCGGCGCTTTCGCCGCTGGCCGGCGAGCCCGTGGTCGACAAGCCGGGGAAGGGCGCGTTCTTCGCCACCGACCTGCACGAGATGCTGCGCTATCGCGGCATCGACACGCTGATCGTGGGGGGCGTCACCACCGAGGTGTGCGTCAACACCACGGTGCGCGAGGCCAACGATCGCGGCTATCGGTGCGTCGTCCCGAGCGACTGCTGCGCCTCGTACTTTCCCGAGTTCCATACGGCGGGGCTCGCGATGATCAAGGCCCAGGGCGGCATCTTCGGCTGGGTCTCCGACTCCGAGCGCGTGCTCGCCGCGCTGTCCGCCTGAAGCCGCCGCCGCAACTCCGACCACGACCACCCCGGGAGACCGTGATGACGACCGCCAGCAAATCCGTTCCTGCCCTGTGGACGCCCGGCGACTGGAACGCCTTCTTCGGCTTCGGCACCAACATCCTCGTCAACATGCTCGTGCTGACGGGCCTGCTGCGCTTCGTGCTCAAGATGCCGGACGAGCTCGTCTTCGGGCGCATCCTGCCGGCCGCCGGACTGATGATGGCCCTGTCGACGCTCTACTACGCCTTCCTTGCCTATCGGCTCGCCGCGAAAACGGGACGCACCGACGTGTGCGCGCTACCTTCCGGCATCAGCGTGCCGCACATGTTCGTCGTGGTGTTCGTGATCATGCTGCCGATCTCGCTCAAGACCGGCGACCCGGTGAAAGGCTGGGAAGCCGGCCTCGTGTGGGTCTTCGTGCAGAGCTTCGTGCTGATGGCGGGCGGCTTCGTCGCACCGATCGTGCGGCGGATCACGCCACGCGCCGCGCTCCTCGGCACGCTGGCCGGCGTGTCGATCGCGTTCATCTCGATGCGCCCGGCGGAGGAGATGTACCTGACGCCGGTCATCGGCATCGTCTGCTTTGCGATCATCCTCGCGAGCTGGTTCGGCGGCGTGCGCTACTGGCGCGGCATTCCCGCGGGCCTCGTCGCGATCGCCGTGGGCACCGCGATCGCGTGGGGCTCGTCCGCGTTCGGCGTGCCGATGGGCGGCATGAACTGGGGCAACGTCCATCAGGCGCTGTCGAGCTTCGGCTTCTCGGTGCCGGTGCCGGCCATCGGTCATGTCTTCGCCGGCTTCGAGTTCCTCGGCCTCATCCTGATCACCGCGATCCCGTTCGGCATCTACGACCTCGTCGAGGCGATGGACAACGTCGAGAGCGCCGCCGCCGCCGGCGACAGCTATCCGACGACGCGCGTGCTTACCGCCGACGGCGTCGTCAGTCTCATCGGCTGCCTGATGGGCAATCCGTTCATCAACGCCGTGTACATCGGCCACCCGGGCTGGAAGGCGATGGGCGGGCGCCTCGGCTACTCGGCCGCGACCGGTCTCATGGTGATCGCGCTCGCCTGGCTCGGGATCATCGCGCTCATCTCGGCGCTGATCCCGGTCGTCGCGATCTCGCCGATCCTGCTGTACATCGGCATGCTGATCGGGGCGCAGGCATTCCAGGAATCGCCGAAGTCGCACGCGCCCGCGGTTGTGCTGGCGTTGACGCCGCACCTCGCGGCATGGGGCAAGCTGATGATCGACAACGCCCTCGCCGCGGCGGGCACGAGCGCGGCGACCGTCGGGCTCGACAAGCTTGCGCAGGTGGGCGTGCTCTATCAGGGGCTGTCGATCATGGGCGGCGGCGCGATCCTCGCCGGCCTCGTGCTCGGGGCCATGGCGGTGTTCGTGATCGACGGCGCCTTTCGCAAGGCGGCGGGCTTCGCGTTCGCCGGCGCGGTGCTGACTTTCTTCGGCTTCATGCACGGCGAGGCGATCGGCATTGGCCAGACGCCGCTGGTGGCCGTCAGCTATCTCGTGGTCGCCGTCATGCTCGCGGGTTGCGCCAGGTCGACACCGGCCCACGCGGGCGCGCTACACGACGCGGCGGCACCGGCGCACGGCGCCGCCGATTAGCGGCGCAACGGGTCACGCGGTTGCGCGGCGGTGGTGCGGCCCGCGCGGCCGCGCACCATTCCGGCCCGCGCTGGACTTCACGCGGAGTGTCGCCAAGCGTCGATAAGCGGCTGATACAGCGCCGGTTGGTGCGCCGCAAAATGCTGGCATCCCGCTTGCTAGTATGCAAATGAGTATACAAGCCATCGCGACGAACGACTTCATGCCGCCCGAGCCTCCGTCGACACTGTCCGCGCTGCATCGCGCGTACCTCGACGGCACTTGGCGGCCTTCCGAAATCGTCGAGCGCTGGCTGGCACGCCCGGCGGCGCAGCGTGGCCGGCCAGTCTGGATCTCCACCATCGGCGCGACCGCGCTGCGCGAGCGCGCGTGCGCCCTTGACCAGATGCTCGCGCGCGACGCTGCCGCGGCCCTGGCGCTGCCTTTGTTCGGCGCGCTCGCCGCGGTGAAGGACAACATCGACGTCGCCGGCGTCCCGACCACCGCGGCGTGTCCCGCGTTCGCCTACACGCCGACCGCGTCCGCCGGCGCGGTCGACGCCCTCGAGGCGGCGGGCGCGATCGTCGTCGGCAAGACCAACCTCGATCAGTTCGCGACCGGCCTCGTCGGCACGCGCTCGCCGTACGGCGCCGTCGGCAGCGCGTTCGACGCGCGCAACATCTCGGGCGGATCGAGCTCCGGCTCGGCGGTGGCGGTCGCGACGGGCCTCGTGCACTGCGCGCTCGGCACGGACACCGCGGGCTCAGGTCGGGTCCCTGCCGGCCTCAACAACATCGTCGGGTGGAAGCCGTCGCGCGGGCTCGTCTCCACGCGCGGCGTGGTGCCGGCGTGCCGGTCGCTCGATTGCGTCTCCTTTTTCGCGCTGACCGTCGCGGACGCCGCGCGCGTCTTCGCGGCGACGGCGCGCCACGACGCCGCGGACCCGCAGGCGCGCGCGCTGCCGCTCGACCGGCCCGCGCTCGGCGACGCGTTCACGTTCGCCATACCGCGGCGCGACCAGCTGGAGTTCTACGGCGACGCCCGTGCGGCCGGCGCGTTCGCCGCCGCAGTCGCGCGGTTGGCGGCGCTCGGCGGCACGCCCCGCGAAATCGACTTCGCGCCGTGGCGCGCGGTGGCCGCGACGCTCTACGACGGCCCGCACGTGGCCGAGCGCCATGCCGGCATTCGCACGTTCTTCGACGCCCATCCCGCCGCGCTCGACCCCACGGTGCGCGGGATCGTCGCCGGCGCGCACCGCTTCTCCGCCACCGACGTGTTCGTCGCGCAGTCCCGGCTCGCCGACATCCGGCACGCGCTGGCGCGGGAGCTCGCCGCCTGCGAAGTGCTGGTGGTGCCCACGGCCCCCACGACGTACACGATCGCCGAAGTGGAGGCCGAGCCGGTCGAGCTCAATCGCCGCCTCGGCACGTACACGAACTTCGTCAACCTGCTCGACCTCGCGGCGCTGGCCGTGCCGGCGTCGATCCGCGACGACGGCGTGCCGTTCGGCATCACGCTGATCGGCGCGGCGGGCAGCGACCTGATGCTGGCGGAGCTCGGCCAGCGGTTCCACGTCGCTACGGGACTGCCCCTCGGTGCGATCGGCGTCGCGGCGCCGCCCGCGGAAGCGCTGGTGGCGCGGCCCGACGTGGCGCGGCTCGCGGTCGTCGGCGCGCACCTCACGGGCCTGCCGCTCAACCGGGAGTTGGTCGAGCGCGGGGCGCGACTCGTGCGCGCGGCGCGCACGGCCGCGTCGTATCGTCTGTACGCGTTGCCGGGGACGTCGCCGCCCAAGCCCGGCCTCGTTCGCACGCCGCGGGGCGGCGCTTCCATCGAGATCGAGATATGGGAGCTGCCGGTCGCGGCGTTCGGCGCGTTCGTCGCCGCGATCCCCCCGCCGCTGTCCATCGGGACGCTGGAACTCGACGACGGCGCCACCGTGCAAGGGTTTCTGTGCGAAGCCGCCGCGATCGGCGCCGCCGAGGACATCTCGGAGCACGGCGGGTGGCGCAGCTATCTGCGATCCCGCACCCACGATCTCGTCGCCACGCCCGTGACATAGACGCCTTTCAGCCCGCACCGACCAGGAGATCGCCATGAAGAGTTCCCCGGACGCCCCCACTCCCCCCAGCGCAACGCGCGGCTTTGCGTCCGCGGGCGACCGCGCCGCCGCCGTCGATCGCAACCGGCGTCGCGTGCTCGGCGCGGCGGCGGCCGGCACGGCGATGGCGGCGCTCGGCGCCCCCGCGCTCGTGCGCGCGCAGGCGCCCGTGAAAGTTCGCATCGGCTATTGGCCCGTCGCCGCCGGCCTGCCGTTCTTCGCCGCGGTGGAGAAGGGTTACTTCAAGGAGGCGGGGATCGAAGTGGAGGCCATCAAGTTCGCCGGCGCGCAGCAGGTGATGGAGGCGATGCTGTCGGGACGCTCCGACGGGAGCTCGAACGGCACGGGCTCGGCGAACCTCGCCATCGGCGAGATCGCCCAACCCGGGCTCTTCAAGATCTTCTGCACCAACCCCAGCAATGCGAAGTACGTCCTGGACGAGTTCATCGTCACCAAGGACAACCCGGCGCAGACCATCGCCGAGCTGAAAGGCAAGCGCGTCGCGTCGGGACCCGGCATCCAGAACGTCACGCTGGCGAAGACGATGCTGGAGCGTGCCGGCGCCACGGGCACCACGGTGATGGAGCTGCCGATCGGCCAGCACGTGGCGTCCCTCGTGGCGGGACAGGTGGACGCGTGCTACACGCTGGAGCCCACGGGAACGATCGGCCGGATGAACGGAACGACGCGCGTGGTCGAAGCAGGCGTCGTGGCCAAGTACATCCTCGGCGACCCGATGGCGCCGTGGCACGGGGGCGCGGCGAGCCTGACGACCGAGTTCATCAAGAAGAATCCCGACGCGACGAAGAAGTTCATCGCCGCGTACATGCGCGGCGTCGAGCTCGTGCGCACCCGGCCGGACGACGCCCGCCAATACATGAAGGGATACACGGCCATAGAAGGGCCGCTCACCAACGAGGTGCCGCTCGCGTCCTACATGGGGTACGGCGAATTCAAGCCGAGCGACGTCGCCTATTTCCAGAAGTTCTACGACCTGTTCACGGAGAAGGGGATCTTCGACAAGAAGGTCGCCGTCGCCGAGCTCATCTACAAGGGGTGATCATGGCCGAGCCCCCCGCCGCGGCGACCGCCGCCCCCTGGACCGCCGCCGGCGAAGCCCGCGGCGCGCCGCGCAAGCCCCGCTGGGGGCGCTTCCTGCCGGTGGTCGGTCCGGTGCTGCTCTTCATCGTGTGGGACGTCGCGGTGCGCGGCGGCTTCATCAAGCCGATCCTGCTGCCCACACCGGCCGACACCATCGCGACGCTGATCACCGGGTTGGCCGGCGGACCGCTGCTGACCGATTTCGCGGTGACGGTGAAGCGCACGCTCGAGGCGTTCCTGATCGCGGCCGTCGTGGGCGTGCCGCTCGGCGTGGTGCTCGGCAGCAACGAGAGGGCGTATCGCAGCGTCGAGTTCCTGATCGACTTCTTCCGCTCCACGCCGTCGTCCGCGCTGATCCCGCTGTTCCTGCTGATCTTCGGCGTTTCCGACATCAACAAGGTGGCGATCGCCGCGTTCGGCGCGTTCCTCCTCGTGGTGTTCAACAGCGCGTACGGCGTGATCAACGCGCGCAAGCAGCGCGTGATGGCGGCGAAGGTGATGGGCGCGTCGCGCTGGCAGATCTTCCGCGACGTGCTGGTGTGGGAGTCGCTGCAGCCGACGTTCGTGGGGTTGCGGAGCGCGATCTCGATGGCGCTCGTCATCGTCATCGTCGCGGAGATGTTCATCGGCTCGGACAACGGCCTCGGCCACCGGATCATCGACGCGCAGCAGGTGCTGAACGTGAAGAGCATGTACGCCGCCATTCTCGCGGCGGGCGCGCTCGGCTATGCGCTCAACATCCTGTTCCTCGTCGCTGAGCGCCGCATCGTCCACTGGAGCGGGAGATAGCCATGCGACCGCTCAATCCCCCCGTCATCGCCGACGTTCCCATTCCCCCGTTCGTGCCGGGCCCGGCGGGCACCGAGATCACCATCCGGGGGCTCACCAAGTACTTCGCCGGCTGGCCGCTGTATGAGAACTTCGACCTCGACATCCCCAAGCACCGGATCGTCTCGGTGTTCGGGCCGAACGGTTGCGGCAAGTCGACGCTCATCAACATGATCGCCGGCCTCGTGCCCATCGACGCCGGCCAGATCCTCTTCGACGGCAAGTCGCTCGCCGAGACCAAGATCGGCTACGTGTTCCAGAATTACCGCGAGGCGATGTTTCCGTGGATGCGCACGATCGACAACATCGCGTATCCGCTGAAGCTCGAAGGGCGCTCGAAGGCGGAAGTCGACCGCCGCGTCCAGGAGCTCGTCGCGTCGTTCGACGTCAAGTTCGACCTGAACCGTTATCCTTACGAGCTGTCGGGCGGCCAGCAGCAGACGGCATCGATCATGCGGGCGCTGGCGCCGAACCCGGAGGTGCTGTTCCTCGACGAGCCCTTCTCCGCGCTGGACTTCGAGATGACGCTGTTCATCCGCGAAAAGCTGCAGGAGGTGTTCATGGCCACCGGCACGACGATGGTGCTCGTCTCGCACGACCTCGAGGAGGCCGTGTACCTCGCCGACGAGGTGCTGCTGCTGACCAAGCGGCCGACGAAGGTGGCGGAGATCCTGCGCTACGAGGATCCGCGCCCCCGCACCGTGGCGACGCTGTCGGAGCCGAGCTTCATCGCGGCGAAGAAGCGCAGCCTCGAGATCTTCCAGCGCGAGGTGCGGCGGTGAGCGCCGCCGACGATGTGCTCCCGGCGTACGTCGACGCCGCCAGCGCAGCGGCGGGTCTCGAGCTGGCGCCGGACGAGCGCGTGCGCGTGCTGGGCCATTTCATCCGGCTCGCCAAGTTCGCGCAGGCCCTCGACGAGGTGAAGCTGCCGCCGCACATCGAGATCGCGCCGGTGTTCCGGCCGTGAGCGGCACGGCGCCGGCGGCTTCGGCGCTCGACGTCGCCGGCGCGATCCGCCGGGGCGACACGACCGCCCGTGCGGTCGCCGAAGCGGCGCTCGCCGCGATCGCCCGCGTGGATCCGGCGCTCGGCAGCTTCACCGCCATCACGCGGGAGCGCGCGCTCGACGAGGCGGATGCCGTCGACGCTCGCCGCGCCGCCGGCGATCCGCTGCCGCCGCTCGCGGGCGTGCCGTACGCCGTCAAGAACCTCTTCGATGTCGCGGGCCTCGCGACGCTCGCGGGATCGAAGGTGAACGCGGATCTCCCACCGTCGACCCGCGACGCGACGCTGGTGCAGCGGATGCGCGCCGGTGGCGCCGTGCTCGTCGGCACGCTCAACATGGACGAGTACGCGTACGGCTTCACCACCGAGAACTCGCACTACGGGGTCACCCGCAATCCGCACGATTCGGCCCGCGTCGCCGGCGGCTCCTCGGGCGGCTCGGGGGCCGCGGTCGCCGCGCGCCTCGTGCCGCTGGCGCTCGGGTCGGACACGAACGGCTCGATCCGCGTTCCGGCGTCCCTGTGCGGCGTCTGGGGTCTGAAGCCGACGTTCGGGCGGCTGTCGCGCCACGGCACGTTTCCGTTCGTCGCGAGCCTCGACCACCTCGGCCCGTTCGCGCGCACGCTCCCAGACCTCGCCGCGTGCTACGACGCGCTGCAGGGCGCCGACCTCGACGATCCCGCATGCGCGCAGCGCCCGGTTGAGCCGGTGTCGCGCGTCGACCCCGGCGTGGGCGCGCTTCGCGTCGCGCGGCTGGGCGGATATTTCGACGCGCATCTGACGGCGCCGGCGGCAGCGGCGGTGGCGCGCGCCTGCGCCGCGCTCGGCGTGCGCAGGACCGTCGAGCTCCCCGCCGCCGCGCTCGGGCGAGCCGCGGCGTTCGTCATCACCGCGAGCGAAGGCGGCGCACTGCACCTGCCGACGCTGCGCACGCGCCGCGCGGACATGGAGCCGCTGTCGCGCGACCGCTTCGCCGCCGGCGCGCTCGTTCCCGCCGCGTGGTACCTGCAGGCGCAGCGCGTGCGCGCCTGGTACCGCGCGCAGGTGCGCGCGCTCTTCGCCGACGTCGACGTGGTGGTCGCCGCCGCCACGCCGTGTCCGGCCACGCCGATAGGCGCCGAATGGCTGGAGCTTCCCGGCCAGCGGGTGCCGCTGCGGCCGAGCCTCGGCCTGCTCGCGCAGCCGATCTCGTGCATCGGTCTGCCGGTCGTCGTCGCGCCGATGCCGGGCGAGGGCGCGGGCGCGCTGCCCATGGGCGTCCAGCTGATTGCGGCGCCCTGGCGCGAGGATTTATGCTTCCGCGTCGCAGCCGCGCTGGCGGCAAGCGGCGCGGCGCGCGCGCCGCTGCCTTCGATCCATGCCTGACACCCTTATGGCCGCCCTCGCGATCAACCGTCCCGACGTCGTCGCCGAAGTCACGGCCGCGTTCGACCGCTACGAGGCGGCGCTCGTCGGCAACGACGTCGCCGCGCTCGACGCGCTGTTCTGGAACAGCCCGAACGCGCTTCGGTACGGCGCGACCGAAAATCTCTACGGCCACGCCGACATCGCGGCGTTTCGCGCCGCCCGGCCCGCCACGAACCTCGCGCGGACCGTGACGCGCGTCGCCATCACGACGTTCGGCGCCGATTTCGCCACCGCCAACATGGAGTTCGTGCGCGCCGGCAGCGTGCGCGTCGGGCGCCAAAGCCAGACCTGGGTGCGCATGCCGGAAGGCTGGCGCATCGCAGCCGCGCACGTCAGCCTCCTGCCCGACGCGGCGCCGCGATGAAGCGCGCGGTCGCCGCCGTGGCGCCGGGCCCGGCCGAGCGCTCGCTCGCGGAGGTCGCGTACGAAAAGCTCAAGGCGCGCATCTTCGATTTCGAGCTGCTGCCGGGCGACCGCTTCACCGAGTCGGAGATTGCCGAGCGGCTGCGCATGAGCCGGACGCCCGCGCGCGACGCGCTCTATCGCCTCGAGCGCGAAGGCTACCTGCAGGTGCACCTCCGCGTGGGCTGGAGCGTGCGGCCGTTTGATTTCCGCCAGTTCGAGAACAGCTACGACCTGCGCCTGATCCTCGAGGAAGCGTCCGTGACGCGGCTCTGCGACCAGCAGGAGCGCGATGGCCTCGAGGCGCTGAAGACGACCTGGCTCGTTCCAGAGGCCGAGCGGAGTTCGTCGCCGATGGACGTGGCCACGCTGGATGAGGCGTTTCATTCGACGCTGGTGGAGGTGGCGGGAAATCCCGAAGTTGCCCGCTGCCATCGCGAGGTGACCGAGCGCATCCGAATCATCCGCCGCCTCGACTTCACGCAGGCGCACCGGATCGACAAGACCTACGACGAGCACGCGCAGATCCTCCGCGCCATCCTCCGCCGGCGCGCCGACGAAGCCAACCGGCTCCTCCGTTCGCACATCGAGGCCAGCAAGGCGGAGGTGCGCAAGATCACCGTGCACCGTCTCTACGCCGCGCGCGCCGGGAGTGCGGATCGCTGAGCGGAGGCGGAGGGCGCGGCCCGCGTCAGGTCTTCACGACCTCGTCGGTCCACACCTTGAAGCCGGCGAGCGTGTTCGGGCCGAACGTGTTGGACAGCGCGACGTCGGACGCGTCGCGTCCCCGCGCGATCAGCACGCGGCCGATCCGCGGCGTGTTGTTGCGGGCGTCGAACGTATACCAGTGCCCGTCGAGGAAGGCCTCGAACCACGCGGCGAAGTCCATCGGGCCATAAGGCGGCGGCATGCCCATGTCACCGAGGTAGCCGGTGCAGTAGCGCGCCGGGATGTTCATGCAGCGGCAGAACGCGACCGCCAGGTGCGTGTAGTCGCGGCACACGCCGGTCTTGTCGTAATACGCCTCGAGCGCCGTGCGCGTCATCCGCGCGTGCTCGTACCCGAACACGATGTGCTTGTGCACGAAGTCGCAGATCGCCTGCACGCGCGCCCACCCCGGCGGCGTGGCGCCGAACAGGTTCCATGCGATCTCGGACAGTCGGTCAGTTTCGCAGTAGCGGCTGCCGAGCAGGAACAGCAGCGTCTCCTCGGGCAGCTCCGGCACCGCCATCTGCCGCGCGCCGGGGACGACGACGTCCGGCGCGCCGGAATCGTTGACGATCGCGTTGGCGGACACGCGCGTGCGGCCCGCGGGCGCCACGATCCGCGTGCACCAGTTCCCGAAGCTGTCGCGGTAAGCGGCCATCGGGACGGGCGGATCGAACATCAGGTCGTCACGCCCCACCAGATCCGACACGCGCGTGAAATGCACGTTCAGGGTGAGGATCATGGGCGTGGGCTGCGGACACTCGTAGATCATTTCGAAGCCGACGCGAATCTGCATCATCGTTCTCCGGACGTTGGCCGCGCGCAGCGTGCGCACGGCGCAGGATGGGAGGTCATGCGGCCGCGGCGGCTCGCAGCGACGCGATCAGCGCCGCCATCAGCGCCGGCCAGGCGCGGCCGCCCGCGGCAACGATCCGCTGATTGACTTCGAGCTCGACGCCCACGTACGCCGCCGCGGAAAAGCGCCGCCGCAGGTGCGCGGTCAGGCCGTCGCACTTGCCCTGGTAGGGATAGTTGCGGCGCACGACGAGCGCCGGCGCCGCCGCGGCCAGCGCCGCCTTCCAGCGCGCGCACAGCGCCGATTCGCCGGGCCGCGCCGGGTCGTAGAGCAGGCCGACGTCGGCGCGCCGCACGTGCCCGTCCAGCACCGGCGTGAAGCTGTGCGCCGAGATATGCACGGTGCGCCGCCCCCGCGCCACGATCGTGCCCACCCGGTCCTCCACTTGGTCGCGGTAGGGGCGATAGTGGGCGGCGACGATCGCCGCGCGCTCCGCCTTCGCGAGCGTGCGCGTGAATGCCGAGAAATGGTGGCGGTGCCCCACGGAGCGATTGAGATCGACGACGAGGCGGCTGACCGTGCTGGTCACGAGGGGCGCATCCAGGGCGGTCGCCAGCGCCGTCGCCATCCGCAGCGCCCCGGCGTCGTAGCCCCGGTGCGACGCCAGCAAGGCATCCTGGCCGTCGAACAGCGGCGCGTAGCGGCGCGGAATCCGCGGTCCGCCGTGCTCGCAGGTGACGACGAACGCGTCGATCGCCGGCCGCCTTCACCAGCGGAGCTCGGGCAACTGCCGGAACACGCGGCGCGTGCCCTCGCTCCACTCGTGGCTCAGCGATTCGAAGTACTGGTCGCCGCCGTCAAACCGGCGGCGCATCTCTACGCGGAGGCTGTCCCGCTCGTAGCAGATGAGATCGATCGGCATGCCGACCGACAGGTTGCTCCGCATCGTGAGGTCGAACGACACGAGGACACACTTCGTGGCGTCGGCGAGCGGCGTGTTGCGGGAGATGACGCGGTCGACGATCGGCTTGCCGTACTTCGTCTCGCCGGTCTGGAAGAACGGCGTGTCGACGCCGGCCTCGATGAAGTTGCCTTCGGCGTAGATGCGAAAGAGGCGCTGCGGCTCGCCGCCGATCTGGCCGCCGACGATGAACGACGCGTTGAAGCCGACGTCGTTGTCCTCGAGGTATTCGCCGTCGCGCCGCTCGATGTCGCGCATCGCGTCGGCGACGAGCATCGCCACGTCGAACATCGTGCGGGCGCTCCAGAGGCAGGGTGTACTGTCGCCGGCCGCGCAGCGCTGGTTCAGGACCCCGATGACCGCCTGCGTGCCGGCGAGGTTGCCCGAGCTCAGAAGGACGATGACGCGGTCGCCGGGGCGCTCGAACACCGTCATCTTGCAGAACTTGGCGATGTTGTCCATGCCGGCGTTCGTGCGGGAGTCGGAGGCGAGGATCATGCCGTCGTCCAGCATCACGCCAATGCAGTAGGTCATGCGCGCCTTAGGGTCGATCGCGCCGCGCGGAGGTGCCGGAGCGATGGGTGCACTACCGCACAGTACCATCCTGCGCGGCATGCCGACTCCGGGGCAGGAATGTCACGGGCGGCGGGCACCCGGCGGGGCGAGCAGCGGCTTGGCGTCGCCCGCGTGCTTCTTCTGTTCCTTGATGGCCTTCTTTTCCTTGGCGGTGTGCTGCGCCTTCTTCTTCTGCTCTTTCGGGGGCTGGTGCGACATCGGTGGATCTCCTTTGGTGCGGCGAAGCGCCGCATGATCGTCACATGCTGTCGGCGGACATCATGATGGGCCGCATCATGTCCGACCACGTGCCGGCCAGGGGCAACGGCGAGCGCAGGAGGTCGATGCGCGCGCCGAGGTCGGCGTGATCGGTGTAAGCCATGAGCCAGGTCGGGAACCAGCGCGCGCCGCAGGCTTCGACGCCGATGCGAACGAGGCTCCGGTGCCGTCGGTCCCCCTCGAGACGCGTCCACAGCCGCGCGAGGTTGTGATCGTCGCCCTCCAGGATGCCGAGGAACTGCGCCCCGGTGAAGATCAGCATCCCGGAGATGTGGTTGCGCTCGTTGTTACGGCGCGACGGCGCGATGATCTCGTTCAAGCGCGCGGCGGAAAACGTGGGGGAAGGAACACTCGACCAGGCCAGCCTGCTCAACATATGGGTGCACGATCGTACGATGGGGGAGGGCGAAGCCTGAAGCGCCGGGCTCGGCCCGTCTGTTCGCTGCCGCACACGCAGGCGGGGTCTGCTGCAAGGCCGCGGAGGCCGCGCAAATCGCCGTTCCGAGTCCGGCGCTTATATGTGCGCTAGCGGACGCACAGCGCCTTCGGCAGGGCTAGACTGTGGGCATGGCAGAGCGACGATCCCGCGTTGTCGACAAGCCGCGGCTCCCCGGCGCGCGGGTCAGGGCCGCCTCGACGGCGGGCGTCCAGCACTCGCCGCACCAGAATCACCTGCTCGATGCGCTGCCCGCCGGCGAGTACGATCGTGTGGCGCCGCATCTCGAGCTCATCCCCATGAAGCTCGGCGACGTGCTCTACGAGCCGGGGGTCCGGCTGCGCTACGTCTATTTCCCCACGACGTCGATCGTCTCGCTCCTGTACGTCATGGAGGATGGCGCGTCGGCGGAGATCGCCATCGTCGGCAACGAAGGCATCCTCGGCATTGCGCTCTTCATGGGCGGCGAGACGACGCCCAGCCGGGCGGTGGTGCAGAGCGCAGGCTTCGGCTTCCGGCTCAAGGCGCACCTGCTGAAGGAGGAGTTCGGCCGCTTCGGGCCGATGCTCCACCTGCTGCTGCGCTATACGCAGGCGCTCATCACGCAGATGGCGCAGACGGCCGTGTGCAACCGTCACCATTCGGTGGACCAGCAGCTCTGCCGCTGGCTGCTGGTGAGCCTCGACCGGCTGTCGTCGAACGAGCTGTCGATGACGCAGGAGCTGATCGCCAACATGCTCGGGGTTCGCCGCGAGGGTGTCACCGAGGCGGCCGGCAAGCTGCAGGACGCCGGCCTCATCCGCTATCGGCGTGGCCGCATCACCGTGCTCGACCGGCCGGGCCTCGAAGCGCGCTCCTGCGAGTGCTACCAGGTGGTGAAGCGCGAGTTCGACCGGCTGCTTCCTTACACCGCGCGCTAGCCTGGCGGCGGCCCGCCGCCGCCGTGTGTGCGCTAGCGTCCAGACGCCGCCCGGCGCAGGGCCGTACCGTGCGCCTCATCGTGTTGCCGTACCCGGGTGTCGCCGTCGTGAACCGCCTGCTGGAAGCGCTGCCAGGCGCGGACCGGCGGCGCGTGCTCGCCAGCGGCGAAACGATCGACCTGGCGCTCGGCGACCTCCTGTATACGCCCGGCGACCGCTTGACGCACGCCTACTTTCCGCTCGGCGGCGTGATATCGCTGATCCAGCCGATCGACGTCGGCGACTCCATCGAAGTGGGGCTGGTGGGCGCCGAAGGCATGTTCGGGACGCCGCTGGCGCTTGGGGTCGACGCGTCGCCGGTGCGCGCCGTGGTGCAGGGCGCGGGACCGGCGCTGCGCATCGACGCGGCGGCCCTCGGCCGCGAGCTCCAGCGGAGCGCGGCGCTGCAGCGCGAGCTCGACCGCTACATCTACGTGCGCATGAGCCAGCTTTCGCAAACCGCCGCGTGCACGCGGTTTCACGTCGTCGAGGCACGGCTCGCGCGGTGGCTTCTGATGACGCAGGACCGCCAGCGCTCCGCCAGCTTCCACATCACGCACGAGTTCCTCGCGTTCATGCTGGGCGTGCGCCGCGTCGGCGTGACCAAGGCGGCGAGCGCGCTGCAGACGCGGCGCCTCATCCGCTACAGCCGCGGCGACATCACCGTCCTCGATCGGCGCGGCCTCCAGGCGGCGTCGTGCGGGTGCTATCGCGCCGACCGCGACACCTACGATCGCATCCTCGGCTAGTATCCGTGGGTGAACCGTGACATCGACCTCCCGATGGCGCGCGGCATGCAGCGCAACCTTCGAGAGCCTTACATGAGACGAAAATCCCGCGCGACCTCCGCCAATCCCTTCCTCGCGTGGTCCGACCTCAGCTGGAAGTTCGGCGAGATGTGGATGGCTTCGGCCCAGGTCGTCGCCCACCGGACGGCGCGCATGGCGGCCGCGGGGCCCATGCCCGGTTCGCGCGATCGCCGCGAGTTCGCGCTGATGGGTCAGGAGAAGGTCGAGGCGGCGGCGGAGTCGGCGCTGGCCATCGGCGCCCACCTCGCCGCGATGAACCTGGAGTTCGGCGCGCGGGCAATGCGCAACGCGATGACCGACGGCGCCGCCTGGATGTCGCTCGCCACCAGCCGCAGCGTGAGCGAGCTGATGAGCCGGCAATTGCACGTCGCGCAGGCGCTGACCCGGTCGATGAACACCGCGTCGGCGTTCGCCGCATCGACGGCGCGCCTCGGTGGCCGCGGCCTGAAGCCGATCCATGCCCGCGCCAAGGCGAACGCGCGCCGGCTCGCTCGCGGCTGAAGCGGGTTGCGTGCGATGGCGCACAGACGCCGCGCAGCGGCGCGAGCCAGCATGGCGTCTTCCCCCATCGAGAGGCTCGCGCCATGCAGATTCCCGTCGAAACCAAGCCCGTGCTCTGGGGCGTCGCAGCCGGCGCCATCGGGGCGGCCATCGTAGGTTTCACCTGGGGCGGCTGGGTCACCGGAACGCGCGCCGGGACGGGCGCCAGGGCCTGCGCGGCGCTCCTCGCCAGCGCCTGACGTCTCATGGCGTACACTGGATCCATGCCGGGCATGCGCCGGCGCGAGGATCCCCGTCGATGAATGCACCTAGTGTGAACGTACTGAGCGATTCGTCTCCGATCGCTACAACCGAGCAGTTCAAGGCGGCATTGCTCGCCACCCGCGACTGGAACGGCATCGCGCCGATCCAGCTGCAGATGCTGCAGGCGCAATGCCGGGCGCCGGAGTCGACG